>Ga0209611_10000597_pt1 | contig 55643 bp, 30 predicted proteins | sample S1TSphgellanicum_3_FD_187693 | JGI IMG/M metagenome (GOLD analysis project Ga0209611, IMG submission 187693) | Host-associated microbial communities from peat moss isolated from Minnesota, USA - S1T2_Fc - Sphagnum magellanicum MG (SPAdes) (version 2) | ecosystem: Host-associated > Plants > Peat... | reverse complement strand
TGTAGCTGACACTACAACAAAAACATGGGCATATGTATGTATATATGTATTCAATGGTTCCATTCCACTAAATTGTCATTCCAATGAAACTAAACATTGGGAATGGGTTGGGTTGGGTTGGGTTGGGTTGGGATGGGATGGGGATGACTCATAATTTGCTTCTGAGGAGTGTAAGTAATGAATGATGGAGTAGTTTGCTGCTTTCCACTAGAGTAGAGTCAACTCCCCCATAAACCGTTTACTTGGATAGCAATGAGAAAATTTAATCCTAGAAATGGAATCTTGTGGCATGGAGAGAGGGCAGGTCGAGAAGGAATCCAAAACACCACCACCACCACCACCACCACCAAGTCAGATGATTGAAAGTTAACTTCTCCTCACATTGTGGTGTGCCACTATGAGCTTGGCGAGAGATGATCAAATCAAATGATTGTACAGATGCCAGCCAAACTGCCATCCGACAATCATACAAAGGGAAAGCTGTGTGGGTTAACTTAGTGCATGCATTTTTGCCTCATGCACACGAGGTTGATCAGAGAAGTCTCTGCCAATTTTCTTCCCACATTTGAATGCATAATAATAATTATAATAATAAATAATGTAAACAAAAGATCCACCCTGGCCTCTGCAACTGGCTTTTGATGCAGCAACAGCAAAAGCCAGTCAAACCAGTCTGGATCTCAGTCCTGATCCTCAACATGGTTGTCCTCACTGGAAGAGATATATATATATATATATAATATTTTTTTCCTTCTTCGTTGTTGCAAACACAAGAGTCGCAGAGCGAGAAAAGCCGTGAGGATTGAGCTCTCAACAATGGGTCCCTTTGAATTTGTCCTACCTCTAAAAGAATCATCTAAACCCAACTCTACAGATTAGTACCCAAGTGATCAATATTATTTGCCTATGGATAAACTAACATTGTGCGGAAAATGCTATAATAGCAGAAAGATTCAAGGGGATAAGTTTGTCTTTGTTTACCAACAAACTGCATGTATACCTAGCTGGTCCCCCTTGTAAAGTGTCCAACTTCCTTTGAGGCTATATCTATGACGAGCATACTAATTTGAATTTGCATTGGTGTGAACAAAAGCGAAGTGTCAAAAAAACAGATGTGAATTTCCCTTTTGTTCCTTCTTCATGACTAGAAGAACAGTCTGCTTGCTGATGATGAAAGAACATCAGTTCAGTTATATATTTTGTTATGTCATAGTGAGTGCTCAACCCAAGCTTTTCATCTGAACTCTGCCTGCAGTTCAAAAACACCCATGTCCCATTTCATTGTGGCACTTACAGGGAGCTCTGCAAATCTTTGGAAGTGTGCAATGTCTTGCCCCACTCCTTCCCCCATCCAAAAATTTATTGGCAATTTGTCATTTCTCTTGTCGCCATGGAGATTGTTTCTGCTGAGTATAAATTTATAAATTTTGAACTAGAATTCAAGCTTAGTAATGCTGATCAGTCCATCATGCAGACTACAATGGGTGGCCTGCGCATGGACATTGCTTATGATTTTGTTGAATGTTGCATTAGATTCAAGTGTAATGGCTAGGATTTATGACCGCCATTTCCATACATGAGAGTTCAACTCACTATTAGGTCATGCTAGATTTTTTTTGGAATGGGTAAATGCTTCCTACAATTGGGGTTATTGTAAGTGAAACCAATTATCCAAAGTCATTGGAACCTAGAGCGGCTTTTCAATCCTTGGAGAAGAAATGGATGACATGGTCACCCCATTCCAATGGCTGAAAATTTAATGTACCCACCTTCAAGGAGGAGCTAACAACCCTAACAATAAAGAAGCACCTAATCCTTTTTTATTGGCCAACTTCATACCATTTGTTTGCCATGGCCTTAAGTTTTTAAGCTTTTATAAACTTAAGGTAAAATTGGCAAATGAAATATGCATTTTGAGGGGCAAAATGAAACTTGTGTAAAATCTTGATACTCAAAATTGTTCCTTGGTTACAAAAAATTGTTCATGGAATTTTTCATATTTTTTTTTACCATGGGTAAAATCTTATTTGAAATGATGGTGCCTTTAGTTGAAACAAGCATGGTGTTTTTGTGGGATTGCCAAATTTTGTTGAAGTTTCATGACCTTCAATAATTTTAATTGCGTAAGTTGTTATGTTTTGTGGAAATTTCTTGCCATAGCGAAAACATGAATCTTTTAGGTTTTTCTCCTCCAAAACCTTGTTGTTCATTTATTAAAATCCTTATTATGGTCAAACTCAATGATGGTCACATATTGTTTGTGTGGATATGGCCTAGTTTAAGGATGCACTTGATGCTCATAAGACCATTCAAGCCTTATTTCTATTCGAATGTCAAACCTAATAGGGTTTTTTTTTGAAAGGAAACCAAACTTTGATAGATCTAATTCCCAAACTTGTATTCATGTTAATTCATATATCATTCAAATTGTTATTTTAAAGCTTTGCCAAAATTAAGGAAACCAACATGTTGTGATTGCATTTGTGAGACATGATTTTTTTCAAGCTCATTACATTGTCATATATATAATAACATACAATTACTAAACCTAAAACAAGATGCATGTTTGGGGACACCATGTTTGTATGCAAAAAGTCTAGAAACAAGGTTTGGTTGGTTTGATCTTGAAGACCAAAGTGCATTTCAATTCAAGTACACGGACTACCAATTTGCTACATCTAGACCTTCGTCAACTCCTTGTCCTAACAAATAAAATATCACTTCATTAGTGCTACCTCTTTTACTTTGAATAGCCTTCAATATAAATTACACCCTCTCCATCTTATTAATTGAATTTATGACCAACTAATACATATTATAAATCTCTTATACATATGTGATAATTTTTCTAAAGTTTTTGTAATACCTGTTATTAATGCATACCTTGTATTAGTTATATTTGGACCTCAAAAATAAATCAAACCTACATATGTGGGGAGAGCTATGGATGAAATTACCTAAATGACATGTGAATATGGTTGGAATGAAATATTGACATGTAGGCCCATGTAATAGTCCATCTCTTTCAAAATCTAACTAGGATGGATCTAACTTTCATTTGGTTTAAACAAATTGAAGATGTCATATCAAAACTTCAATTGAAATTTTAAAAATTGAATGGAAATTAGTCCAAAACTAGATAGTTAAAAACTCTAGTGGGATCAACTTGGTCCAATCAAAATCCATTCAAAACTAAATTGAAAATGGACCAAGATTTGACTAAAATTAAGCTGGCCTTCTGAATTGACATTGATTTAGCCTCATTAAAATCCATTTGGATTTACAATTTGTCTAGAATTGGACTTAAATTTGGACCAAGAACCAACTTGGATGGACATCTAGGATTGATGTGAACTTGAGAAATGAAATAAATCACATCAAAAGTTCCATCAAATGTAAGCAAAATTGAGTCAAAATTAGTTTGATATTTTGAAATTAATCACATCCTTTTGAGGGCCCTATGAACCCCTTCAACAAAGATCTTGCCTCCCATATCCTCCTAAAATTCATCTATAAAACATAATCATATTATGTGATTAATTGAATTATAGTTTTAAGAAACTTGAAAAGTAAAAGTTGTGAAGAAGTATGAAAGACAAATAATCCACAAATAAAAGTTGGACTTAACATGAAAAAATATAGAAACAAGGTTTGGTTGGTTGTTCGATATGTCAATTATTATGAATTTTGACCATTTCAAGGTGGTTAGAGGACACCAATAGAACTACCAACATTTCAACACATCTTAATATAAAATATTTACATGAAATTGAAAAAATTTATAAAATACACTATTGGACTATTGAAAACATTTCTAAATGTTGCCTTGGATAGTCATATATATTGTCCAATGTAATGTATCAAAAATGTTTCCAATATGTTCGAAGTAAAAATCAACTATTAAAATAGTTTTTTTAATATTTAATTTTGCAATGGAATGTGATTGCATGGTTCTTCATGTTAAAGGTTGTGGGATATGATGAGTGATTATTTTCATAAATTATTAGTTTTCATTGCAATATTAACGACCATGTCATTGCCCAACTTTCCAAAGGTTTGACATTTGAATGTGTCCTTCATGGTTCTTGATGAATGTTTGTTCTAATCATCTTTGTACAAAAATATTAGTTATAGTAGGCAACATCTAACATTCCTTGATGATTAATTGAACCCACAACCATTTGCAAGGCAATCATGAAGTTAGATCACTTGGGCTATTTGTTCATAGTCAAATGTTCAACATAATGAATATTGTGAATGTTTCATGGGTACATTTACGAGCAAGGTATTGTTAAGCACAAAATTAGTGCACTCTTAACACCTTGATTTGAACCACCCCCCTTACTCCCTTGGAGATCATCAAAGGGGGGGATCACAACTTGTTACCTAAATTCCACCTTCCTACTCCTTGTTTTTTACCCTCACAAGTCCCCAATTATTTCCAAGTTAATTCCTTCCAACAATCAAACTATAATGCAATGGTCTTAATGCAGTCAAAACCAAATAGAATCCTCTTCTTCTAATAACATGTTTCTTCGTTTCTTGGTTATATCCTTTTTTTTGTCTCCTGCAAACAACAATCCTACCTTTTTCTACCACTTCTTTCTTTCTACAATTAAGTAGCTACAACCTTAAATTAGGGCATACTCATGCAAGCATCATCATTTAAGAATTCTAGCAAGTCTTTACACACAAACAAGTCTCACATCTTCAAAAAGAGGTTATAATGTATTGATTTCAATCTTGAGTTTCCCACTTCTTTCTCTAGCTAACTCATAACATGGTTCGTATATTGCCTTCCTCACCACAATCCTATCTCCTCAACTATCTACACCTCCAAAACTCTCTACCTCACCCCAAAACAACCCTTCGCACTCTACCTCTATGGGACAAGCTTCCCCTAGTTCCTTGTTTCTTTTGCCTTCATAAGAAAGGAGACCATTATTTTTGTTCCTAGGCCCCAATAATATTTTCTCCCTTTTTCTACTCCTATTTCCTTTCTTCAATAATAGACCTAGGTACCTCTTCTTGACTTTCTACTATCTACCTCTAATCACCATGTTTATGAAATCCCCCACTTGGGTAATTACCAACACCATCACTTGATGATCATGCTTCCATTCTCCAAAGTGACTATTGATTTGATTATCTTTTGGAAAGCTCACTCATCCATGATGTTGTAACCCCTTCCCCTTTTCACCTATCTCGCCCTTTCATGATGTTCCAAGATCCCTCCCCATCCTTACAAATCATAGCATTGTCATCATTTTTCCCTCCTCACAACCCTTCATGCCCCACTCATCATTCAAGAAGAGGAAAGAAAGGTCAACAACTATTCTCTTTCCTCTCAGCTTCATGGAGATTATTTTGCCCTAATTGTTATAAGTTTTTAAGAAACACCTTCCATCTTGTTCATACTTCCTTATCCAATAGGTCTAGCCAATTTAGGACAAGGATAGGATAACCCTCCTTTATCCTAATTTGGCCAACCTACCACCCCCTTATCCTAACCAAGCCACCCACCCTTCAATTCCAACTTGGATGAAGACACATGCCCTAACCTAATCCCTTAAATTTAAGGTTACCCCAAAACACTTTTAGTCGTTCTACATTTCTTAATCAAAATTGAGTTAAGCTAGTTTAGACCCAACAATTACAAAGGATATGCAAGTTAAAGTGGTTCAATTTTTGTGTCATAATGGTAGTTTTTGCAAGGTGCATTGTATTTGAATGTTAATGGTGAATAACGTAGTCTTAAATTTGTCAATTGAAAATTGGCTAATACTAACAACTTGATTATGAAAAGATATGTATAATTAGTTTTTGAAAATAAAGCACTCATTGTCAATAGTGAACTTTTGAATTTCAAAATATGGATTGGTTGGTTGATTAGATTGTCTAGAAATTGAAGAATTCACATTGAATTTACCTCCAAACTATTTATAATGATTAAATATGTGTTGAGAAATGAAATAACAAAGTAAGATTTGAAATCCTATTTTTTAAGATCTTAACCAAATGTTAGGCATTTGAAGGGTCCAATTAGATTTTATTTTCAAACATCTATTTGAATTAATGGAAGTTCTTTTTGTTTTTCAAATATCTTTCCCTCAAATGTATGTTTTTCAAATTTCTACTTGGGCTTTTGTTCATGTGAACTTTATGAGACTTTCTTTTTGGACTTCCAAATTATTTACACCATTACAATTGACATCAACATTTTTTAATGTAAGTTTTGACCTAGGTTTGGGAGGGTTTGTAAGTGTGGAAGAATTTAACAATCAAAGATTACACTAATGAAATCTTCAAAAGTAACAATCATGTCCATTGGAACACTTTTTATAAAGTCATATGGGACTTGTTGGGAGTGTTATATCTACCTAAATATAATGACCATATAGGGCATGCACCCTACCACAATAGGAACCAACTAGAACAAATCATGGCTAGCTAATATTTTCCTTTTTTCATCTCATGGTAGCCCATGTAAATACAACTTTTTTGTTGAAGAATGTGGCATATATGTGCTACTATGGGTAATCAAGATTGTTTAAAGAGTTTTGACATGTTATAACCCCATTATACATATGTCAAAACTAAGGACTTCTTCATGACACTTTCAATCTAGTAATATCACATTTTTAATGCCAAAAGAGTATTCAAAAAATTAAATAATGATTTTTTTTTGGGTGTGCACATGTGCTTGATTTCCTACTAAACATTTGGAAAGTAAATAGTTTTTTTTAAACATTAATATAATTGTCATTTTCTTTGCAACCCCAAAACTTAGAATTTTCAAAGTTCTAGCACCATTTCTATGAAATTTAATGTTGTGATGAAAAATTTAGGGATGATAACCTAGCTAAATGATATAGTCACATCAACCGTTGAAAGCAAAATATGATAGAATTTCAACAATTAATGGTGATGGGAAATGGAAGGAGTAGATTTATGTTTTTGTGTTGATTTGTTGTTTTGCATGTTATGAACATGTTGGAGTTTTTATGATCGGTGGCACTCAGTCTTTTTATGGCTTCTTTTGTAGGTGAATGTTGTGTAGTGTGTTACTTCTATGTGGATTTTCTTTGTTGGATGTCAATCAAGAGCAAAAAGAGGTTGGAGTAAGTCCCAAAGACTTCAACAAGATGAAGTAGCTAAGTATTATGAACTTATATTCTTGTTATGGTTTGACAATTCGTGTTTTTCATGAAGTTTGTTAGGAGATGGGATGAATGTTTGAATACAATAGTCTTCAAGTTTGAGGTTATGCAATTTCAATTACACAATGTACCTTTTAAGGAAATGTAGTTTTGAACCAAAAATTAAGGGTTTATGATTGGGGGGATGATGAAAATCACTAGGGATTTTGAGAACGATTGATTTGGCACAACAAATATTGTGTGTGTGGGGAGTCATCTTGAGCGACTTTGGTTTTTGCATGTTTGAAGGAAGAGAATACCCAATCTTTTGGGACCTCTAAATGTGTTTAGTGTGTATACTATCTACGAGTTTTGTTGGGGGTTCTAGAAGCAAAACAATGGGCTACATTTGTAAAACTTCCTAAAGTTGCACTTCTTCAACATTACTTGCTGCCATTTTGTTTGTTTAAATCTCCTCTTCATCATTGGTGCTTATTATTTTATTTTTTATAAAATTTGGGTCTTTTGTTTTCATTTGTGCATGTGGATTGGGTGCAAGTGTCTAGGAATACCTTGTTTTGCCAAAAAATTGTCAGTTGATGGTCATGAAAGTGAGATTGAAACAATCTAACCCCTATAGACCTATGGCAAGTACTTTTTACAAAGTTGGAACAATTGCTACCTAAAATTGTATTCCTAAATCTTTTCAAATTTTGGACTCATGAAGATTTGTGTAGTTTAATTCTCATGAATTTACAATCATTGATATGAAGGAACATTTTTGTGCCCTTGTCTTTTCATTACAATGTTTTATATCATTAAAAAAATTCATATAAAAATATATTTACTTATTTGTGATTACAATATGAAAAGATTTGAGCAAATATTAATATTCCTTCTTATTAGTTTTGATAAAAGTCAACATTAAGTCAAGGTTTATAAAACAATGTTTCAAGGTACTTTAAAACATTATTTTTACATTGAAATTATGATTCTTCTTAACCATAATGATTTTAATATACATTTTCACTTAATGAACAAATTAAGACCATATAACATGCATTATGGTATTCGTAGTGCTTACTTAAAGTTGAGGTTCATTGTGATTTTGAAACGAATTATTCCTTTTAGTGACCTTGATTTTAAATATAGCCTCATTGCACATTTTTAATCAATTTTTAATTTCAAGACATTGATTCATATGGGAAAATTGAAATCAATAAAAAATAAAGGTCACATTTCAAGGTTCAAGAACTAACCCATGATTCATAATATGAAAAATATAATTGGGTTGTTGAATCAAGGTGATAACACATAAAATGTTAATTAAAGCTTCTATAAGAAACAATGTGGATAAGCTAACTTTGCATGAATATCATGAAACCATAGAGCATAGTGGCATGGAACCAAGAAGCTGAGTGAGTTTTTAAAGTCACATGAATTTGAAATAGGTCCTATTTTCATGGTGTGTCAAAGGTCATCACTCACCATTATGCATATACACATATGGAAACATGAACAACATAATGACGACACAAGACATACTTAGCTGGTGATTCGTGTAGCTACTTTGAAGCTATAAATGTGCAATGCACATGATATTGGGGAGGAATGGGAAGCGTATGATTCAAACAGCATGACAACGAATAGTTTGAGCATTGAAGTGTAAATGTAAAACAAAATGTACTTACACTCTTTTACATGGCCATGTAAAAGAGAACATGAGATGGGTAGAAGAAAGGCCTAGAATAACAACTACCCGTTGTTTTAGGGTTTAGGGTTTATTGCATGTTGGAACCTAGAGTAGAATCTTGTAATTTTTTTGGGAGAAATTTATCCCCCCCCCATGAAACTTGATCATCATAAACCTCCAAAAAACACTTATTTTTGGCATTATTGAAGAAAAAGTTCACTGAAGAAAATAAAGGTGTGGAGTATATGGCTGGGATGCACTTCTTAAAATGGGACCCATGCAGTCTTGCAGTGGGCAACACTCTTGATTGTGTCCCAAATTGTTTTTAAGTTGAATCACGGTCAAAGGTGGGTGGGTGGTTGGTTGGTTTTAAAGTTAGGACCCCTATACTCTTTGTAACTAGTATATAGCCTAGGGTCAGTTTCCACATGGAAAAAAAATGAACAATTATTTTTATTCCCAAAAAAAATAAAATAAAATAAAATAAAATAAAATTTAATAATAAATTTGAAATGAATATTATTTCACAATCTACTATGATATTGGACCATAGTGTGAGGAGTGAAATTATTATTCGGATTGTAGCCTGTGATAATTAACTATGATGGTTTTCAACATCTCAGCTTCATACTTTCATGAAAGTCTGTTACACTATTTACCTACCTATCTACCTATAAAATTAAATAACTAAATAAATAAATAAATAAAGAAAAAACACCCGGCAAGGAAACAAGAGAAGAAAAAAAAAGGAAAGGATCGAAGTCCAAACAAAAGACCACACCCAAAAGTGCAGAACCCACAATGGGTGGGGAGCCCTAAGAGGAGAAATCACAAAACCTAGGAAGGAACTAAACCCATCACCAGTAGCACGAAGCAAGTGTGTCAACTTGGGTTATCAATATCAATATCAAAATCAAAATCAAAAAAATTGGAGTGCCAGTCAGGATATCAATATGTTGAGTACTAACCTCAGTTATACATAAGGGTAGGTTATCCAATGACTAGTTGATAACCGCTCAGTTATCCTATTACCGGTTATTGTCTGATTTATAGGGGTTTTTATTAAAATTTCCCTAATGATGACCAATTTCATTAAGAAAACTAGTTTTGGTCCCCTGGCTTTTTAAAAAAAAATTTCCCTGTGTAATGATTTCTTCCTGACTTCTGCTGATTTCATCCCCAGTTTCATCCCCAGTCAGACTTTCTAAGTAGTAGACTTGTTCTTTCAAGCGCAGGAATGCTTGTAGGAATTCAAAACAGAGTACCAGTGTTGGGTTGGTTCTTAGAAACAGGGTCTGAAACAGAAACGGACCCTGCCAGCTATTAGGTCAGTCATTTAACAGACCCTGGCGGTTATCTCAGCGGTTCTTAGGATTCATAACCAGGAAATGAACCAACTGCTTCTGATATATAGTCACAATTCTCCCCCCAAAAAATGAAAAATTAATAAAAATTAAATCAAATAACCGCCCATAAAACTGCTGGTTCTCTCATTAAAACCGCCGGTTCTTTGAGGCTGTTCAAATACATTTTGGTACCAACGGTTCTTTGATTCGTGATTTTTTTTTTTTTTTTTTTTTCAAAGAACCAGAACTGACAATTCTCCAATAGTATCTGCACCGAGTTTGACACTAATTATATTAATTACTTTCAGAAAAATAATCAGGAAAATTTTCAACCCAAAAAAAATTTCCAGAAATTTTGATTTTCCATGTGGGAAAATGAAAGAATCTGATGCAATATTTGAGATATTGTGTCATTTGGTTGAAAATGGTGTCCTCAAAATTATTTGATTAATTAATTATTCAACAAACATGTGTTGAAGTGGCCAAGGGTTTAGGGTATTGCAGTTCGCACTTTACATCCATAACTCATTGAGTATGTGGATGGAAAAGATACATTTCATCCACATGCAAAAATGAAATGACATGTAAAACCCGTAACATGCCTTTTAGGCAAGGACTAGACATTCACTTTGGGTCTATAATATGGTAATGAGGTGGAATTAGCTTGTCCCTCATGGACCAAAAATAGGTGTGATAGAAGTGGTTTTTGCCTTTAATTTGTGGATGAAAATAGACAATATTTCATCAAAAGATCCATCAAATGTTGTTTAGATGAGTTTTGTGATGGGATGGAGACACAAAATATATATTTATGCTAGGCCAATTATATCAGCAATTTTTTGGAAATGTTTTAAACATGTTTGTCATTTTTGTTAACAACAAATAAAATGGCTACATGTTTTAAAATGTTTAAAAGAAATAGCAATAAGTTTAGGGTTTAGGGTTTAAGTTTAGGGTTTAGGATTTAGGATTTAGGGTTTTCCATCAACATTTTTAAGACTAACTTTTCCACATATAATTCCAACAACCTATGCCTCAAACCCCTTAAGCTTGTAGCCAACACCAATTTTTTTTGTTCACAATGGGATTTAAACCCTTCTTACCATAGTCACAAGCCAACATCTTAAAAATCCAATGTCCCATGCCATCATCTTTTTACACAAAAGGTTGACAATTGCATATGACATGTTTGTTGTGAATTGTTTTGAACATCCAAACATTGACATACCTTTTCTTTCTTGGATTTCATCCATATCTAGCAATTGAGCTCTTCTTTTTGAACCATGTCCAAAAGCTTTCCACATTTACAATAGATAAAATTTATGAAATCTCAATTCATTTTAAACAAAAAAAGCTTCTACAATTCAATCACGTTTCATAAACTAAAATATATTATTTTTTCCAATCATGTTCAATTGGAGGAAAAGGGTAAGCGCATGGTACAATGTACACAATTTAAAGCAAAACTAAGACTACATATAATATCAAAAGCAATAACACATAAGGTTTCACTCATTTTGATTTTTTTCAGACTTCATATAGAAGTGATTTGGGTTTCAAAAATAAAATAATGTATAAAATCACAAACATGCAATTTAGTCATAATTTTTCCTTTGTGTAAATGTACACCAACAATTTTATTATTATTAAAAAACCCTGACTTGACAATAGTTTATTTATTTATATTAATTTTACAACTCCATTTTATTTTTATAGAATGAGAAAATAACATTTAAATCAAGTACATCTTCAATGGAAGAACAATTTACAACATAAAAAGATCATAATCATCAACAATACTATAATACAATGTACTAATGAATATTTTAATATCATATAATATAAAATTTCACAATTTCAAATTAAAATTGAAAGCTTTGATTGAAAAAGAATTGGTCCTTATGGAACCTTGTCTTTTTGTGTGTGAAAAAATTCATGAAAAAATTCCTATAAAAACCAATCTTTTTTAATCTTTTTTTAATTTGCACAAACACTATTGCAAACTAAAAAAGTACTTTAATTGATAATTGAATTGTTAATATGCATACCAATTTCACAAACATAATGATAGATTAGGATGTAAACAACCATTTTTCATCACAAAATCTTTTCAAAATATCCACCATGATCCATCAAATGTAGGCAAGTACTAAAAATTGTCACCTTATGACAATTTCTTTTGTACACCATAGCATGCATTCACCTTTAAAAAAATTCATTCTTTTTTTAAAAATCATTTGAGTTTTTTCCTGCAAATAAATAATAATTGAATTGTTCATGTAGTTCAATGTTTTGGAAAAACATTCAAGGAAAAATACCATTTCATGAAGAAATTTTTTATACAATTTTCTTCAATTTTTTATTACACGAAATGAAGACATAAAAGAAGAATTTTTTTTCCCAAAAACAATAAATTATAAGAAAATAAAATTTGAACCTAGTTTAATATAACCATTTTATGTGTGACATTGTCAAATGATACATTAAGGATTATTATACCTAATCATTTATAGAATGACTAAATATATGTTTTTTGTAATATTCATTTGACAATAAGACATAACACTTTTTCAAACCAACTTCATATTCATTTTTTTGTTGCAAATAAAAATATACAAACCTTATTGATATGCCCATATTATGACATAGGTGAATCAATTGGAAAACATATCAAATATTATATTCATGTTTTGTTGAATGCAAGTAATGACTAGCATGTGTTGTTGTGGTCACATGGAATATTATCCCATCATTTTAATTGGAATGAAACTTTAGTGAAATGAAACCATGTATTGAATTGTATTTTGTTATATGGTAAGTTCATAAAGGGAAAAACTTGAACCCCACGGAATGTGTGGCATGTTAAAGTAGGATAACAAATGAATTGGAAAGACAACAAAATTGGTCATAGACAAATTGGTGCTCTTTTAAAGGGTATGTATTATTTTTTTTAAACTAGTATAATTTTTAAAAAACCTCCAAATAGTTTGTTGTTTTGGTATTTGCATTAAATTTTGGGATTGTGTGCAACATTCCCAAAAGACAACCACATGACATTTCCATCAAAACATATTCATGTGGAAGTTTTGAGTTGCAATGTTATCAATCTGTTTAGTGCCAAGGATAGTTTTGAAGCAATTGGTGGACTTTAGTCAAACAATTGAACATAATTTGCCAATGTATTGAAAAAGTAATTAAAAGTAACAACAAGATTCAAATAATGGCAAATTGAACAATAATTGTATAATGGATGAAGACAAGAAAAGAATCAACAAGAAGGAACATGATAATGAAAGCTACACATAAAGCATGATTACATTTTATTATGACAATGTAAGAACCCTTAACAATGATGAACCTTATTCAAAAATCGTAGCCAACAATGTAGGAGGAGTTAGCATGATATTAATGTTGACTAGAACCACCTTCCAATGAAGGGAAACCCTAAGGTGAGATAATCAAGGATACAAATATTAAAGTGAACAAGAAGGGGGGAGGTAAGGTAACTCAAGAGGAGGTCAAAGTTGGCAATATTGACAAGGAGGTCACTATGATAATAAAAAAATACATAGGAATTTGTAATAGGAAAAAAGTAATGCTAAATGGTAATAAAAAACATCCAAGGATTCATACAAAAACAAAAATCAAAATGTTATAGAAGGGGGGACCAACTAGGGAAAAAAAAAACCCATTTGCAATAGGCACCAAAAGTAATGAAATTCAAAGGTTAACATAGTTATGGTTGAATAGCATTGCCCTTTTCTAGATGTATGCATGTCAATAAAATGTTAATACATAAGAAGGCACATCAAGTAAACACTTAAAGGATAATAAGAACAATTAGGACTAGGAGAAGATCTTTACCAAAATGTAATGGAAAATGTGCCCATGAAAAGGCAAGAGACCATTAATATCAAACTAATCTGGTTGGAGGTTGAAGAATTTCTTGAAGTCAAAGATGTTGTATGTAGCATAAAAGGATATTAAGCACAATTGTTTTCAAAAGTGTACTCGAAAAAAAAAATTTCAAGATTTCTTTTGTCCTAGTTGGGATGTTTTGGGAAATTTTTTCCTAGTGTAAATTTGATTTCGTTTTCTTTTTCCTTTGGGGAAAATTTGCAAAAAATTTTATATAGTTAAATTTGAAGGGAATAAAACCTTGGAGGGAATCATGGGAATTGATTAGGCTTGAAAGGATTTGAAACCCAATATTCAAATGACAAAATAAATTGTGAAAGTAAACTAAAATGGCCTACTTGAATATACTTCCATTTCAAACATAATTGAAAACTCAAGACAACTTGAGATCATCCATCATCCATGTCATTGGTTTTGTAAAAAAAAATTAGCTGAAACCGTGACATGCTTTGGAAACATCCATATACTAATTATGAGACTATTGTTGGAAACATGTGCCATACAAAAAAAATAGTTGCTTTTGGAATATTGAGCAAAAACTAGTGGCATGCACATTGTTGCAAAAAACATATTACATTTAGATTTGGGCATACCAAGGGGCACACGCTATCACAACCATAGTGAACATGTAATTGAATTTGGATTATTTTTTTGGTATTGGGAAATACCAAAATAACACTAAAAGCTTGGAACACCAAGATTGAAAACACATGGAAACATGATAGCTAATGAATTTTTGAAACATGGAAACATCAATAAGATATGTTAAAAATTTGGAGCTAATTGAAAACTTGGGAATCATACATGCAGATATAATTAAGATAATGAATGAGATGAAAAAACCAAAAGCTCAACATGTAACTAAATGTGAGATTTATGTGTTTAATAGCAAGGTCGTGAATGGGTGCAATCTTTCAAGTATAAAAATTTGTAATTCACCAAAAAAGGTATGTCATGTAAAGCTCAAGGTTGAACCTACTTTTGGTTAGGAGGAGGGTTTTTTTTTGGTACTATACATTATAATATAATGTAATTTTTATATGGTATAAGAGTAGGTGGTTGCATGAATAAGCAATCCAAGAATTAGAAATGCCTCTTTACAATTTCAAAGATTTAAATGTAGTATTTCAAGCATAACTATTAATAATGTTAAAAAAACCAATTGCCAATGTTGATTGAAAATAATATTGTCATTGATAATATTTTGTTCAACAACAATATTAACCATTGGCATTGTGTTATTTCTTATAGTGTGTGTTTACCAAATTGATAAGTTGAATTGTATGAATTATAATACTTATTCAATTCGATTACACATGTTATTGATGAGAAGTGAATTTTGAGGAGTGGTTGATAGATTTAAGCCAAATCGAAGGGCATCAAACATTGCTTGACATATATGGCTTGAAAGTTGAAAGATTGCAAGGCACAAGTAAACAAAACTATTCACTATAATGATTTGTAGATACAAATTACAACATAATTAAATACCTTTAAAATAATGTGAGATAAAGTAAATATGAACATATAGATATGGACTTTCTTAAAGGGTAATTCTTATGTTAGTGGAATAAGTTTTACTTTTACTAGGTAATTAGTTAGTTTAGTAGGGTAGCCCAATAAATTTACAAGTTGTTGGTAATAGGTTTACCTACTACCTCCACCTACTTAAGAGGTGACACAAAATAATTTAGCTACTTCCCAAAAGGTGGTATTTGGAAAGTCAACTTAACTAGTTTTAGCTAGTTCTATAAGGGTTAATTGACGACCTAATTGCTATCAATAAAAGTGGGACTTAGAAGGGGTAAATTTGGAGGTGTTCATCTAATTTGTGAGGAAAGACGGTGGAGGGTTTTTGGAGGATAAGAGAGAAGGGGGAGAACCCTTTTGCTATTTTTCTACCTTTAGTTTTTTGGGGGTGTGAGATTCCCTCTTTCTACCACAATGAATGGAATTCTTTCTACTTTTGTTGTATTTGGGACCTTGGAATATGAAGGGCATGGGGCTTTGTATGGAGAATTTAGAAGGTATTTCTTTTGTTTTGTGTACATGGATGGAATATTCAAGTGGTGGTTTTTAGAATAAAAGAGATAGGGATGACATTATGCCACCTTCATGATAGGAACCACAATACTTAAGGGAGGTAACAAGGATGCTAAAGGTCCTTTTTGGATCCCATCCTCCTTCGGGTTTTTTTTTGGTTTACTCATTAAATGTTTTGTTGAGTTTTATATTTATTTCCTTTTGAAATAGTATCATTGCCCCTACTAGGCAGTAATCCTATTGTAAAGTATAATTACTGTTAGTGGCATTATCTAACTTTGTTTCTTTGTTTTTATGTCTTTCAAGTTTCATATAAACAATACACCCTTTGTCATTAAAAGGTACTTTTATTACGTAGCAAAATTATCTACATGAAAATCACATTTAATTACATTTTCATGTTCAAAAGTGGGGTCATATGTTGGCAATGCCACAAGCAAATGATAGTTGCTTTGTTTACAACAAAAAATGAATACATGGTAATAGTTTTTGATCTTAAAAAGGTAGTAAATTGGTTAAAACAACTTGTTAAAGAGATAATCACAATAGTTAATACTTGGAGGAAAGTAATAATTGAGGAATATATTTTGAATTCAAGTTTTGGATGGAAGATTGGGATATATTTCCTTTTCCATTTTGATTTTGGACGTTAGCACATTTTGTAGAGTTTTGGGCTTTTTTTACATGTTGCACACATTGGATTTCTAAATGAAAAGGAGGATGTCATAGATTTTTTTTTTGGTGCAAAGTACAAAAATGTAGATACAATTGTTAATAAGTAGGTACTAAAAGTATAGTTTTAATTTTGAATTGTGTAGATTTTGTAAGTTTTGCATAATATTATTTTGTTAAAAGTGCATTTTTTTTTTGAATTATTATGAATTAAATGATAAGAAAATTAATGTTTAGCATTTGGCAACCATCTTCGGTATGAATTTGGGGAAAGAAATCAAGATTTTTGTGACTTGTTGATTTTGTTGTTTCTAAAAACAAATAGGACATTATAAAAGGACGTTCATGAGTTTTGGCATTTTCTTTCTTTTTTTTATTTTTTTAGGACAAGAATTTGAGTAGAGTAGCTGTCACAAGGGCTTTAGTCTAATAAAAAAAGTCTATCAAAAAGAACAACGGATGCAAAGAAACATGTTTAGAATGGTGACCCAAAGTTTGTAAAGGCAAATGGATCAAGTAACAAATCAAAAGGATGAAACTATGGAATCAAAAGATAATGAATAGCATATGCATTAAGAATCAATGTAATTTTTCACACCAAAACGGGTGTAACATACAATACAATGTTTACCAAGAATCGAAAAGTGCCTTGCAAGGTATATGACACTTTCAAGCTTTTGGGACCATGATAAATATTTATTGGGAGAGCACAAAGGTGACCCATAAACCAAAATCATCAATCCTTGAGGGAAACACAATTGGTATTCAACCCAAATGTTTGGGAAGAAAATGAAATTAGGACCACACATGTAGTTTTAAGGTAATGTGTGCAAGGAAGAATAAAAAAGAATGTACAATCCTATGAACTCCAAAATACACATAATCAAAAATATATTCAACACAATTTAAAAAAGGAACAAGGATTGTAAACATCTAGATCAAGGATTAAAGTGTCAACTTGGTAATTTGCTTCACCTTCATATCAACAACCACTTGAAGAATGAGAAGAAGATTTGGACAATGATGAGGTTGGACATGTAATGTTGCTCGTCATAGAGCTTGAACCACAAGAAAAGTGTTTGAAGGAATAACCATATGTGACTAAAGTGGTGTATCAACATCAAAAATTAGAACCTCAATTGAAACATGGTACTTAGTCTATATTTATTTCTAAACGAAAGGAAATTATAGATAGTAGTGGATATAAAATATAAACCAATGAACCAAGGATGAAGTGGGATAAAAAATGAATGGTCTAGTTTGGAAAATGGGTTTGGAATAAAAAGATTCCCAAGTGTGAATCATGTACCAAGACTTGTGCCTAACATGCAATCATTGTTAATGGGAAGAACATGTGATTTCTAATTTTCCTTTCATTGCAAAATTTGTACGACAAAGTTTTGTGAATCATGTTACAAACATGGTTCAAATCAGATTAAACAAGGGAAGACCATAACATCAAGAAGTTGGGCAAGCAAACTTGGGTGGTACCATGCATAATTTAAGCTTGAAAAATTCAACACATAACACAGATGGCAAGGAAAGAACACCAATTGTGGTTCAAATTCATTAACCACTATTACATTCATATTCTATTCCCAATTGAATGCAATTGACAACCATTTTAATTGGGATGGGATACACCAAAACATATTCCATTCAACATGCGATTCCAATGCCCACAATTTGGGCCACTAAAGTAATGGCAACTTCAAATGAAATATACAACATTATGTCTATCCACACTAAAATGTCACCAAATGTACAAATGCCTAAACCATCATCAAGAGGAATGGAATTAGGGGCAATTATAAAAGTGGTGAAAAAAAAAGGTTTATTAGTACAAATCTTAACTTAAATCCACAATATGGAACCAAAAAGTTCTAATGAGTTCTACATAAATAATAATTTTGTCAAATACTATATTAACAAACCCAATTATAAGAATTCATGAAACATATTCATACGCTATCAGAGCAACACCAACTAATCATGTAACAATGAGACTTTCGATAATTAATTCTTATAACCCCATAGATGTGGTGTTAACTATAATGGCACCACCAACAACAATGTCTACTGGGTGCAAATAGGCTAATAGGAGCCACTAGTGCACCTCCTTAGGTGATTACTTTTTGGGGAATATTCTTGGAATAATCTCAAAAAATCTTCAAAAAAATCTTTAAAATTTTGTATTATTTTGTAAAGGTTTGTGTTAAAAATTTGCCAAAAATATGTCACTTTCAAAGTTTTCCAAATCCATTTACAAGTCCTTTTACTACTTAAAAGTAATGGTTACAAGTCCTTTTGCACTACTATTGAAGGTCCATATATAGGAATGAATAAGGCACCAATATAATAATAGAAGGAGTTGGCATTATTATGTGAAAAAAAAATCCCAAAGTTAATTGAAGCAAAAGAATTTCTTTTAGTACCACATGGATCAAAGACCACAATAGCATTAATATGTCAAATTGCAACAAGTAAACTAAGCATGTACTATACAAATTACCACTACACCAACCATAATGTGCACACATGTTAAAATAAGAAATAAAAAAAACCAACTATGGCAATGTTAAAAATTAATGCACGTGTAGCCAAACCACTTAGACAGTTGGCGTACCCTTGTCAAATTTGTGGCGTCATTGGGCATATTTTATCAAATTGTCCAAAATTCAATAAGATGAAACATGTTAAAAAAAAAGGAAATAAAACTCCTAAAAAAAAATCTATAGTTGATGTGAAAGTTATGACTAAATTAATAAACATGGTGGATGTGCATGTGGCAACAACTAGAAGCAAGGAAACTAAAGTACATGTGTTCAGGGAATGGGAGCCAAAAAAAAATAAAATTGAATGTCACAAATTAGGAAGCAAAAAAACATCTAAAGAAATCCATGGTTGAAATTTGAAACCATACAATAGATGCAAGGCATTACTCCACTCATGGATGTACCTCCAACAACATCAAGAGAATGGACTAGTACTAGTTGAGTAGGAATGCCAAATACAGTAATACTTGCAAAACTAGCAAAACCACATCTATATTCTCGAAAATAAGCAAAACTTTTTTAATATATTAGTAAACAAGTGTTGGAAACCAAATATACGATCAACTTTGGACAATTGTTCAAAATAGTTTCTAATCTTAATAAATACACACTATGAGAAATCACATCCTTTGCAATTTTTCCTATGCACTTAAAAATGTCCTTTAGAACTAGTTTGAGTTGCTAAAAAAAATGTGGGGATGCTTCAAATTAACACAATAAAATTTGGTAGTTTCACACATACTTAATATAGGCATAGTTGCAATTGCTATAAGTAATCACATGACAATCATTTAGGTACAAGTTGGAAAGACTACCATAGAGGATGTACTATATGGAGGGTCAAAAGTTAATATTATCATCAAACAATTGAAAACTAAGATTTACCTAAACCAAAACCTACACCATATAACCTTAGGATGGCAGACCAAACCATTACCAAACCAATGGGATTAATTTAAGTTGATCTATGACTACATGTACATGGCATACCTTATTTTGCCATGTTTATTGTACTACATAACAATGTGGTGAACTCTAATTAATCCATGTTGTTAAGTAGACCATGGTTATAAAGGGATGCAAAAGTGGCACACAATTGGGGCAATAATATGGTTACTATTTGGGGTAATGGAATAATTAAAACCATAGTTATAACCAAATAGTGTGAAGAGACCTCAAGTGTTGATGTGCTATGATTTTCAAAATGTTATGTTTGTTACTAAGCATATTGAACTATTTTCTATAGGGAATATGAGCTTACTTGTGGGAATAGTTTTTTCAAATATGACTTCAATACATTTGTGGAAGAACTAACAACTAGAATAACAAATTTGATTATAGAGCTAAAGAATTTAAAAAAAGACAAGGTGGTAATAACCACAAAAATTTAAGATGAACTTGTATAATTGTTTTAACGGACAAAGTGTACCCTAAAACTTATTACCATCACAAACCAAGGAATGTACTTATTCATGAAACATTAATCAAGGTAAAAGTACAAGAACTAGATATTGTTCACTAAACTTTGATTGAGGACCAACAATTGGTCAAGTTCAATTTGGGAACATAAAAAAGTATGCAATACATTAAAGTGAATGCACATCATGTTCACAACAAGATGAATGCATTGGAGTAGTTATTTAAGTAGTGAAGGGATGGTTTCACTTGAACTTACAAAGACCTTAGAAGAATACCATTGGTGTTGGCTCAACACAAATAGAATTGGATACTTCTATTCCACTCATAACAACAAAATGCATCCTTATACACCAAGTGATTTCACTAAATTTTGAGTGAATTCACTAATCCCATTGAAGAAGACCTAATGGGGATGTAGTGAATTCATTATCCATTGAACCAGAACTAATGGATTGCATTTACATTTTGTAGTAGTGACTAGCACATTAGACTAGGTATAAGATGAACCTTAACTATGTTGTAGTTGTTAAATAAGACATTGACAAGTTATTAGTAGTTAGATTCATCAAACCCATAGAAAAAGCTACATGGTTATCACCCATCATCATAGTGCTAAAGAAGAATGGTAAATTCATAATTTGTGTAAATTTCCAAAAGTTGAATGTAACCATTAAGAAAGACTTGTATCCCTTACCCTTCATTGATGAAATACTAAACATAATAGCATGCCATAATGCTTATTCATTCCTAGATGGATATTCTAATTATCGTCACATATTTATATATAACACTAGAGGACATATACAAAACAACTTTTGTAACATATTAAAGAGCATTTACATGGATAGTTATTTGGATTAAAAATAGACCACCAACTTACCAAAAGGTAGTGAACCAAACCTTGAGGAGTACTTAGACAAATTCATGAAGATATTCCTAGATGATTTATAGTTTATAGTGACATGGATAATCCTCTATCCAAATTGAAACTATGCTTTTGACAAATGTAGAGAGTTTGGGATTAATTTCATTCTAGAAAAATGTGTTTTCATGGTGTTTTGGGATGATAATGGGGTTTATAATGTCTAAGGAAGACAAACTACTAGATTTAAGAAAATCCAAACCATACTTAACATGCATGTACCTATCAATCCACATAAAATTCAAGTCTCTAATGGTATGGCACAATTATATCAATGTTTTATTAAAAACTTTGCATTTATTTTGGTTCCCATTACAAAGCTAACGTGGAAGATATAACCCTTTTGGGTGAAAGCACACTATTATGAGTCCTTTTGGGGCACTTTTGGGTCTAGTATTATAGTACATATAGTATAATTGTTCCAAAAGCATGGTACAGTTAATTTTGGGTACCAATTTTGGTTTTTGGGCTTTACAATAATTATTTTTACAAAATTAGTGTTATGTAATATTATTATTGTTTAAATAATAAATTTTGTTATTTATATTGAAAGATTTATGAGTATGTTTATAGTATAAATTATTATAATAGGGCCATTATCTCGTTTTGACTACACTAACTTTAGGGCTTCATTAATCACTAAAATAATCAATTTTAGTGGAATTTTAAAAATGGCCCATCTAGTTATGCTTGTCATTTTTATGTGGATGTGATTACTTATCAAAATTTCAATTTACCACACATTTATTGCATCTTTGCTTAAAAAATTCATTTTTTGAGATGAAAATTTTCAAATTAGTCACATGGTATCCAAACATGGGTTCATATTATGTGAAATGACATGGTTCAATATACATTCAACTTTCATAAAGATTAAAAATTATTTAAATTATTTTTGAAGTATATTTGTGGTTTTGATTACATAGGTACACTACATTTGTTTCCACAAATATACTCCTTGAGATCCCACTTTATAAAATGAAATGAAATAGTTTTTTTTATAATCTCTTGCCTAGGTTATATTTTAACATAATATGAAAAAATGTTCTAAAAATCTTTCAAAAGTTTGAAGTGGGATACATTCAAACATGCACATCCATGGAAATTAGTATAATGTGACACCCCAAACTGGGCCACTATAGTGTGCTTTCACCCTTTTTGTAGACTACAAAATGTTAGGTGGCTCTGAAATGATCAATAAAAAATGTGTAAAAACACCAATTCTAAATATCCCCAAATTGGGAAGTAGAGTTTCATGTTCACACAAATGCTTCATTGTTGATAATAGGTGTTATGCTAGGCTACCCAAAATGTCACACAAAAACATGATCAACTTGTAATGTATGCCTCATAGTTGTTGAATAATGTAAAAAGAAACTTTAATACTTAATGTACATAACATGAAACATTGGCAATAGTTTTTGAACTTCACAAGTTTAAACACTATCTTTTAAGCGATAAATGTGTCTTCTATGTAGATCATGTGGCATTGGTCTAAATTTAGTTAATAAGCAATAGGTCTCAAGATGTATTACAAGATGGTTGTTACTCTTTTTGGAGTATGTAGTTTATAAACTAAAACATACCCATTTGGTAGCAAATGCACTATTTAGATTACTAGATTCCATAGAACCCATGCTAGTATTTAATCAAACAATGGATGCAACTTTATTTCCTATGTAACCACTTTGGTTAAAGGACGTTAAAAAGTTTCACTAATAGGATAAATGTTAGGGCCATTGATTCAAAGTCAAAAACAGAGGTTGGTTAAAAGGGTAAAGCCATTGAAATTGAAAGATAGAGTTCTATATTATAGAATTGGCTAGGACAATAGGTTGCATGAATGTGTAACCATAAAGGAAACATTGATAATCCTCATAGAATTGCATGAAGGAATTAATTATAGGAGGTCATTTTATAGTAGATATAACAACCAAAAAAATCTTAGATGCAAGATATTGGTGGCCAACTTTGTTTTAAAGATGCAAGTAACTTCAACATATCATGTGACTCTTGTTAGAAAACTAAAGGACTTGCCATGCAAAAACCTAGCAAAGTTAGTCACTACATTATTGGAAGATAGATGTTATATAAGGAACATGTATGTATTGGTGGATATGTATTACATTACCAAATGGGCAAAGGAAAAATGTTCACCAACAGTGATACAATTATAATGAAGTTGTAATGTGAATTCATATTACCTAGGTTTGGGTGTTTATTAACCATAATCATTAACTAGGTGTGCATTTCATTAACAAAGCCATTAAATATTTAGACCACTTCATGTTGAAACATGTAAACTCAACCACCTATTATCCATAGGGAAATGGGTAGGTTGAATCAACTAATAATGTCATTGGTACATTAATAACCAAATTGGTTAGTGAAAATAAATAGATTGGGATGAACATTTTCCCGCTACAATTTTCTTGTATAAAATAACAAATAAGGTAAGGCTACATGTTATACCCCATACCAACTAATTTATGGACTACATCCATTCATGTCAACATTATATATTATTCTAGTCATCAATGGGCCAATATGCATCCAAATTCACTCTATGTTTCATTAGATTTTGAGTGAATTTGGATAGCTTTACCATGACAAAAGTGATCGACCCTTTAGTAAACAAGGACCTATTGCTATGGATAGTTGAATTAATTCATCAGTAACTAATGAAATAAGTAACTTGTGAAAATATTCACCACACCATTTCACTAGGCAATATTGTTGAATTAATAATTTACATATTTTATATAAGTTATAGAATAAAATAATTTATATTTTTGGTAATTTCATTAGTTTCATCCTATGAAATAGTGACATGTGTCATTACCTTGGGTAGGTTAATAAAACCTAACTTAGGTAAGTAGGCCACATAGTCAACCTATTTAGCCTAAGTGAATATTTAATCAACATACCACCATTGACCATGATCACATTTTTGGTGAAGTTTGATCCTTGATCCCCCAAGGATGGAAGCAAACACCTTTATCACCAAATTACCTCATTTGTTGTGAACATAGACTACAATGCATTCTATTTATCCAATATTTCATTTTAAACATTACACAAACATCAATTTTGAAATTTCATATCTTAAATAATTAAAGTTTATTTTTAATTTCTTTTCAATAATGTACACAATTACATTTATTTCCTTTTGAAAATGTAAAGTCATTTGACCCAAAAAAATCTGAATATTGTTATTCAATAACATTTCAATAATCATTTATTTGAATTTTTAAAAAAAAATAATGGATAAGATTTTTGTTGATATAATAATACTAGTGAAACTAAATTATTTTTAGCTATTGTAGGTTATTTCATCCTAGGCTACTTTCACAATTTTAATCTACTTTTGGCTATTGTAGTTATTTTAACATAGGTTTTTTTGGTAATTTAAAGCAATTTTGAACTATTTGACCCTAGGTTAGTTTTGGGTATCCTAGTTTTTTTTGGTTTCTTTGAGTTATATGGCCATTCTAAGTTATTGTTGGCTTTTTAAAAGTTATTTCACCTTGGGCTATTTTCGGCTATTCTTGGCTACTTTTGGCTAATGTAAATTATTTTACCCTACCTGCTATTTTCGACAATTCTAGGCAATTTTTAAAATTTTTGGCTACTTTAAATTATTTCATCTATCATACTTTTGGCAATTTTAGGTTTTTTTGTGTTTTTTTACTATTTTTAGCTATTCCATATTAACCTATGTTTGGCTATTCTAGGCAATTTTTGGGCTATTATAGATAGGCTATTTTTGCTTATTTTAAACAATTCCACCTTAAATTACTTTCGCCTTTTATAGGCTATTCTAAATAGGGTGCTTTTGGTTATTTTAAACCATTCCACCTAAGGTTACTTTCACCTTTTATAGGTTATTCTAGATAGGGTACTTTTGGTTATTTTAAACCATTCCACCCTAGGTTATTTTTGCCTATTATAGGCTACTCTAAATAAGGTACTTTTGGTTATTTTAAACCATTCCACCCTAGGTTATTTTTGCCTATTATAGGCTATTCTAAATAAGGTACTTTTGGTTATTTTAAATCATTCCGCCCTAATGCCTATTATAGGTTATTTTAAATAAGTTACTTTTGGTTATTTTAAATCATTCCACCTTAAGTTACTTTCACCTATTATAGGCTATTCTAGATAGGCTACTTTTGGTTATTTTAAACCATTCCACCCTAGGTTACTTTCAACTATTATAGGCTATTCTAGATAGGTTACTATTATTTATTATAAGTTATGCAACCCCATGCCATTTTTTCCTATTTTAGGCTACTTTTGACTATTCACATTTCTACTAGTGCATTGGCCAACATTGTAACCAAAAATCCATATTTGGTTAGCATTTATGTGACATAAACCATTTAATGGCATTAAAACACCATTTTGGGTTGCAACAAAAGCAAATGCATGTATATTTAAGTTTTTCAATTGCATAACCCATTTTTTTAATAATTGTGAAATGTTTCAAATGAATTAGGTTGAATATATAACAAATTTGGTCCAAAACATAGGGTCCCAATTCAACTATGAGTGGACATATAATTACATTGTGAATTGGGTCCAATGCGTAATAATCCAATTCTACTACAATAGATTCAACGAACTATATAATGAAATAAATCTACTACATAGTGACCCATTTCAAGTATGGCAGATTGGGATTTAGGGCTAGAGTTAAAGTTATTGTACTATAAAGGCCCCATAGTGATGTAGGCTAATGAACTACACCCACATTTTGTATTAGTGGGGGACCATAAGGATGCAAGGCCAATGTGAATTTTAATTAACAAAATATTTCACATGGAAAAATTACAGGTGATAGGCTATAGGTAGATGAAACCATAGGAATTCAATAATGGAATAAAACTCTATGTAGTCGATAGTAGTGTCACTTTGGGAATGATTTTAAATTTGGTGATTTTGTTCTATGGTTCTCAAAGGAAGTAAAACCCACCTAGGAAAGTTTATTAAAAAGTGGTTTGGACCATATAAAGTACAATATTGTTTATTGAACAATATAATATTATTGGTTACTATAGATATTTTTGACTTAACCATGTGCTTGTGAATCAAAATAAACCAAAATTGTATTAGTACATGAATAAAAAAATACATAGTCAAAACATCCCTAAACCTATCTACTAATTAGGTCAAAATGATTCCAACATGATCAAAAATAAAATTGTAGATGATGATGATGAGGATAATGAAAAAGATGAATCAATTACAAGATTGCATGGGGTGAATGCATGCGATAGTCTACACAAAAAACTATCACGATTTGATAGTTTTCAATACCTATCTGAGTTTCATGCATCATGGTGAAAATTTGGAAAATAATTTTCACTAAAATTTGGTAATAGATGATAGTTGATCTCCCAATCTAACATTATGTTTTGAAATCAATGCACATCTTATATATTAAAGCAATAGTGGTGTCTGTCTGTCTGTCTGTCTGGGCAGTGCCTGGAAAATTCTTCCAGTCATAACTTCCCCAGATGTAACTGATTCCAGAGAAAAAAGAAATCAGGGGCAGTCTGATTTTTTGAAGAGCTTCCCCGGATGTAACTGACTCCAGATAAAAAAGAAATCAGGGGCAGTCTGATTTTTTGAGGCAAAAGATTTGGTAGACCAGAAAAAAAATATTTAGGCCTTGGACAACCCAGAATCTTTTTTTTTTAATGTTTTTTTGTATTGACCAAGACTACTTTTTTTTTCTTTTAGCTATTGTCCGTCCCGATTAAAGGGACGGATGAAATGTCCGTCCGGCTTGATGACGGGACGGATTTAGGGGAAGACCAGAAAAAAAAAAATTTAGGCTTTGGACAGCCCATAATCAATTTTATTTTTTTTGTATTGACCAAGACTACCTTTTTTTTCTTTTAGCTACTATCCGTCCCAATTAAGGGGATGGATGAAATGTCCGTCCGGCTTGATGATGGGACAGATTTTGGGAAATTTTTTTTTCTTTTAACTACTGTCCATCCCAATTAAGGGGATGGATGAAATAATAATAAAAATAAAAAAATAAAAAAGTTAAAAGTTTCTAAAACAAATTAAAACGCTAACCAAGTTTAAAGAAACCGGGGGACTTCACAGTGGCCGAAGGTCATGGGCACCCACTAGTATGAATGAATAGTCCAACAAAGTATTATTTTGATTTGTAGAAACCTATCACATTTTTGTAATTCCCACAAAAGGATTTAAAACTACTACATTTAATGATAATTTTTCCATGAAATTTTACACATACATAAAAGAAACCATAAAAAACAATATTCCCTATCAAAGTTTTTAATTTTTTTTAAGGTTGTTGAATTTAGATCAAATGATTTTAAAATGTTCACTAGTATATTATGGTATAACAATGTTAATGATTGTGATTTTTTTAAGTTGAAAAATCTTTCTCCTTTGAATATTTACTTGGGCTAAATGTTTTTATAATCATTTGACAAAAGTGAGTGAAGTTTTGAATTTTTTTTAAAATGGAAAATTGTTGTCAAATAAGGGTTTTTTTTAACCTTTATTAAATTATTGGTGCACATTTACACAAATGTACAATTATGTCTCAATTTCATATTCATGATTCTTGTGACTTCCTTTAATTTTGAAGCCCAAATGATTTTAATATGAATATAAAAATAATTTAAATTGAGGGAAATATTACGTGTTGCTATTTTTGATTCTATATGTAGTTCCAAATTTCCATCAAATTGTCTACACCATAGTGTGCATTCACCCTAAGTAGCTATAGACCACCTAGACTAGGTAGGGGATGTACATTATGTCCATATTGTTCTTAAGTCCTTTCAAGAAAAATATAAAGAATATAACAAAAAAGGTTTAAGTGTAATTGAAGCACTAACCTTAAAAGGAGACGCAAAGCATAAATTGACAATTAGTTGCATGCAAATAGTAATGGCAATTGTGGTTAGAGTCAGTTACCTTGTTTTTGTTGTCTTTTTCATTTTGTTTTTGCAATAGACAAAATGCATGAAAAAAGCTTTGTTGAAAGGTTGCAAAGACTAGCAAAAGAGAGACAAGTGGCAAGGAAGCAAACACAACAATAGAAAACATGTGAAGAAAAAGCAAAGTGAGTTCCAAAGTGAATTGCAAATCCAATGCCATTACAAGTTTGTTATCCATAGCATATATCGCTTCCTTCATCTCTGAATTATGAACCATAACATACAATTAATGTAACAATTCATTGAACAACAAGAACATGACATGATGTGAGATTTGGTTGTAGTATTTTTGAAGGCAAAGAACACACCTTGGAACATAATTGGCTTAGATGATAATGATCTATGATTTGGAGGAAGAGGAGGACAATCTTCAACCAATCCAATTTCAATACAAAAAGGAAGTTCATGCAAAGCAATCACAATGCCCATTAAAAGACACATCTAGCATGTAACCCCTAGGTTTTCCAACACCTATTGTTCATTTGTCTTCAAGTAAAAAATCAAAATCACATCATCAACTATGGCCCACCCAAGTGGTAGGGTGCAATGAGTGTCTACAATTTTTCCTAAAGAACTTGACAAGTACATGTTTACTTCCCTCTAAGCATAGCTATGTTTTGGTAACAACTTTTGATATGGGTTTTGACCTAAGTTAAAAAGGTTTCATAGGTAGGTGAACAATTGGTAGTCCAAGATTACAATATTGAAATCTTAAAAATTAACAACAATGTCCATTTGACAACTTTTTAAAAACTTGCTATGGACTTGTATTGAATCTCTATCTACAAAAAATGAATAATTCAACCATGCATTCACTATTCTATTTTTGTGTAAAGTACACAAATGCAAATACAAAATAGGTATTAAAAGTTTAATTCTAATTTTGAATTGTGCAAATTTTGTAAGTTTTGCATACTATTTTGTTAGAAGTACATTTTTATTTTATGTTTGAATTATTACATCTTGAATGATAAGAAATTAGTATTTACCACAAAACCTTTAAGATCTGGCTCCAATTCATACTATTATACTTCAACCTAACATTATATTGCACTACTAGAAAAAAATGGTTTTTATAATTAGGACATTTTGTGATTAAGGTCCAAATTTAGTCATATAATCCTATAAGGACACTAGTCACTACCACTAATTTCACTATAGTCATATAAATGACTAAAGGATTATGATTATGACTACATGACTAATAATCGTTTTGGTATATATAACTTACATTGCTTAGAGAACCTAGGTACTATATTGTATCAATAAAGCCTATATAGGCATAGTTACTAAATAATCATAGCCTAGGTATATTAGGCATAACATACATATAGCCTATACAATGTCCATAACCTATATATAGCTTACGTATAACATTACATAGCTTACATAGCCTACATAGCTTAAAGTACAGCTTAAATCAATTTAAGTATTTAAATGGATTTTACATTTTTGAATTCTCCATTTTGAATCTTCAAAAAAATGAAAGATCTTTTCTTACATTATTTTTTCATCTTATGTGTTATGATATTTCAATGTGTGGTGGTAAAAAGTTATAAGGATATTTTCCAACTTCACTAAAAATAAAAAGTCCATAACCATAATATTTGGATTGTGGCATTAGTTATACCCTACATTGCAAAATCCACCTTTGATTGAACATTGATGTTTTTTGAGTAGTTTTTTTAGATTTGGGAGGATTACAATATAATTTTCAATTTATCATCTCATTTTTGCTACATTTCTCAACTGCATTTGAATTGTATACAACTAGATTTGATTAACCTAGAAAATTTCAAATTGTGATGTCCAAAAAAGGCCACCGTAGTGTGCTTTTTCCCTTCCATGGTACAATGTACAAATTTTGTGTCAAAATTGGAAATACGGATAACATCAAAAGTAATTGCACATAAAATTTCACTCATTTTGAATTCTTTTTAAACTAAAATATAATTCATTTGAGCCTTAAAAATAAGACAAGTTATATAAACTATGAATATGTAATTGGTTCATATGTTTGTTGTTATGTAATTGTACACCAATAATTTGATTTAAAATATTTGAAAAACCTTGTTTAACAATAGTTTACCATTTTTCATTAATTTTAAATTATATTTTTCATTAAATAGATTTGTAAAATGATTAAAGAAACATTTAACCCAACTACATCTTTAATGGGAGAACATTTTACAACTTAAAAAGATCATAATCATTAACATTATCATAACATAATGTATTAGACCAACTTTTATCTATCATCTAATATGAACATCATGTTTTTAAAACAAATTGAAGTTTTTGTGAAGAAGATTGTTCATTATGGTTGTCTCTTTGTATGTGAAAATTTTCATTAACAAATTCCCATTAAAATTACTATTTTTTAGTCCTTTTGTTATGTTATAGTCTTTGTGACAAGTTCTTACAACTTAGAAATGTACTCTAATCAACTATTGCATGTTCAAATGTGCATCAATTTCACAACACAATGAGAGTTTCGAATGTTATCCACTTTTAATTGCATAATTCTATCACAAGATCTTCTCCAAATATTTAAAAAGGCACATAAAAAATGTGTTGCAATGAAAATTGTCAAGTTGTGATTCTTTTTTGTGTACACCATACCATGAAATTATATAGGTTTCATATAGAGCCCTAGGGATAACCCTATGTCACCTATATAGCCCAAGTTTAGCCCTACATAGATGAGGTATAACGTTATGTATAGCCTATATAGCCTAAATATAACCATACATTGCCTACACAGCCTAAGTATAGCCCTAGGTATAGCCCTACATAGCCTAACTAAAGTTGTACATAATCATACATAGCCTAGGTATAGCCCTACATAATCTACATGGCTATTGTATAGCCTAATTATAGCTCTACATAGCCTAAATGTAGCCTACATAAGTGACATATAGCCCTACCTAGGTATAACTTAAGCAAAGCTTACATAATCTAGGTACGGCCCTAATTATAGCCTTACATAGCCTAGGTATAACTTAAGTATTAGTTGTATTTTGTACATTACCTAGGTACAACCTTACATATCCTAAGTGTAGTCAAACTATAGCTATACATAGTCTACGTATAACCTTTGTATAGCCTATGTACAACCTTATGTATAGCTTTACATAATGTAAGTATAGCCAAATTATAGCCCTACATGGCCTAGGTATAGCCTAAATATAGCTTATATAACCTAAGTATAACCTACTAGGTATAGGCCTAGATAACCTATGTGTAGCCCCATAAGTATAGTCTAAGCATAGTCTATATAGCCTAGGTCAAGTTTACATAACCTATTTATAGCCTAGATATAGCTTACATAGCCTAGGTATAGCCATACATAGCTTAGTTATAGCCCCACATAGTAGCCTAGGCATAACTTATGTAATTTTAACATAGCCTAGGTATAGCCCTAGGTATAGCTTAGGTATAACCTAAATAACCTAGGTTAGTTTCAATATTAAGCATGGGTAGCCTATGTTAGCTTTGGTATTTAACCTAAGCTAGGTTACGATATTTTAACTAAGTTATTTAAATAGGCTAAAAGAAAGGGTTTAAAATATTTGTTGACATATTTGTTCATATAAAAAACATGCAGTGCAATGGTTGAGGACTTGCCCTTCAATGTGGAGGTGAGGGGTTCAAGTTCTCAATCTTGCAACCTAGTTAACCTAGCCAACTTAGTCTAGGTTGGTAGGCTAGCCTACCTAATTTAAGTTAACTAGCCATGGTTGGCTACCTATGAGGTTAGCTTAATGCCTACGTGTTTAGGTTGCCAAACCTAATTGCTAAAGCACCTAGGTTCTTAGTCTAAGGTGTCATTCCTAGATACTAGGTTCATAGGTCCATAGGTTTAAGCTTGCCATGTAGCAACACCTCAAATGGATGCTTATGTGTGGCCACATGGGATCATTTAAATGGATACCTAGGCTTGCCATTTTTAAATTAAAAATTTAATCCAATAACATAAAAAGGTCAATCTTAATTATTGGATGACTTTTCATGACTATGTTGAATAGGACTATAGACATGAAGACATTAGTTACAAATGTCACTTATGACTAAAGTTATGGAAAGAACTAATGACAATAACAACGTGACTTTATGAACTACTTAGTCACGTAGTCACCAATTATATATATGATTAAAAATGTAGTCATATATGTAATCATAAAAACCACTTTTTCTAGTAGTGTTGTGATTACCAATCTTGCATTTTTTTAACAATAAAACTTGAGTTTCATTATTGTATTAAAAATATCGAACTTAAATACCACCTTTTACTCAAGAAGGTGGAAAATCAAAGATCGCCATAATATTGCCCCACCACTACATGTGAGTAAATTTATTTATGAAATCTCTTCTTTCACCTAAATGTCTCAAGTGTAAACATTGTTGTTGGACTTATAGATTCTTTTGTAATTGATCCCCAAGTAATAAGGGGTATTGTCCTAGATTGTTTATAATTGTAACATTAGCAATGTTTGGTTTAAGGGGAGTGTAATTAAATTTATATGTTGAATAGTTAAGGCATGAATGGGTCATGCAACCCTTTAAATAAAAATAGTTGTACCTCACCCAAAGAGGTATGACCTATATAAGGCTTCTATGTTTTGTACCATACATATTATAATGTAATTTTCTATACTTTGAAAAAAAACATTGTAAGAGCTAATGCAACATGTGTACCTAAAAAAATGAAGAAGAATTCAAACTTAAGCACCAATTGCATAGTATGTCAAATTAGATAATAGACCAATGCAAATGCTTCTATGCAAGTAATCCAATAGGAGATGAATCCTAACAATACTTTAAAACTTAACCCCAATCAAGATAATCATTATTATTAATATACAAACATTAGTGATAACCTCCATTGTTTTGCTGATAGAAAAAATATTTGAAAATGATAATTGTGATTAAAACCATAGGCATTAAAACCACCCCTAGGAACGCTATGAGTTTTGGTGCTAGGGTTGGTAACATCCCTTTTTGGAGGCATGACCCTAGGACATCTTGCCAATGAGTCGGACATACTAAAGAAGGCATCCTTGGTAAATTTTAAGTTTCAAATAACATTTTTTGGTCTAAAGGATGTCTAGGTTTGGGCAATGTTAGAAACGACAAATGAACATTGAGAGCTGTTTGGGGGGGGGGTCCAAATTTTTTAAGGTGTACCACTAAGGACAAAAAGGACCTAGTCTTCAATGGAGTTTTTTTTTTGTACTATATTTTGATCCCCATCAATATTAATGAATCAAATTGTGTCAAATAGTTTGTAAGTACCATATTTTAGATCACTACAACTTTAGATTCCATCAATTTCATCCATTTTGTGTCTTTTCATGGTCAAATAGGATTATGTAAAGGAATACATAAAGGGTGATAGTGTGACATTATTTTGGTACTCCTTAAAGAATTTGGACTGGGGACAATGGGAAAATAATTGAAACAAGCTGAAAACGATGAAAACGATGACCAAATGACAAGAAAATGATGAGGAACAATGTGAATAGCGAGAAAAGGACAAAAATTGCAATAGGTGATGGTGGAGTGTTAGTAAGCATGCCAAGGGCTGTTGGGAAGAGAAGTTTAATTTTCGAGCAATTGGGGTGTCAAGGAATGATGACAATGCCAAAAAAAACATGACAAAGGATGTTTTTTTTCAAAGATCATTTTTCAAGTGATAATGTATGTTGAGAAGCACATTGAGCAGGATAGGAAGAGGTAAATCCAAACCTCCAGCTGAATCCCAAAAAAAGAGGTTGAGGGAAAAAAAAACTAACAAGGATGCTATGAGAGACTCTAAGAATATCCCTTCTAGCAACCCTACTTAGTGCACAATCTTATGTGGTGCTTGCATGGTTTTATAGCAAGATTGAACACAGAACCAAGACAAGGCATCACAAACATGCTGGCCCTGCCCGATAGATAAGATGTTGTACATCTACCTACCGTGTCGACACTTTGAACACCAAAAAAATCTGTTCTGATCTGAACAAACTAAACACTTTCACAAAAGAAACCGGTTCTAATAAGGTAAAACTTCCAAAAGTTGGATCCAATGCAATAGTCCATGTCCCTGTGGGGGCAGGGCCCAAAAACATAGCTATGTGGTCACAAGGTTCGAAACTACCTGCAAGGAGCAGGACATGAATAATAATAATAATAATAATAGTAATTGTACTGTGTGTCCTGCACCTTTACAAACCATACAATCCTGTGTAGGACTGCACATTAACACCTGCAAACTTCATAGGGGATGTTTAACATCCCACTAAGAACAAGCACAGAAAATCCCACACCAAAAGAAAAGAGAAAAACTGAAAGGACAAAGGAGGGGGGAATTGCAGCTCAAAAGACATGGAAAAGAGCCAACTAAGACAAGGGCATCATATTCCCTACCATTAGATAAGTAGCCGTGCTCATGGAGTGACATAGTAGTGGTACTGTAGTAGTGCAGGGCAGATTCATAACATGTCAGACGAAATGACTAATTAATTTTCAAGATTTCATGTTGGAAAATTGAATATTCCTACAGATTCTTTAGTTTCCTCCACACAAAAAAATTCTTCCCAAAAAAAAATATTTTAATGAATTTCCTTACATTTTTACGAATAATATAACTAGTGCCACAGCTGCCAAGGTAATTACTATAGGTGGAATTGAGGGACGCATGCCGTTATGAAAAACAATTCATGTCAGCCAATGAAACAAGGCAGCAGGCAGCCAAGAGGCCTTTTTCTTTTCTTTTTTCCTTTGGGTAGGGGTGAGGGGCTCCTTGATCTTCATGAATTTTGATTTGGGGGCAAAGAAGTGGGTGGAACCAGCCAATTAGAAGCCACCTAGATGCTGATTCACTAAACTAATGGCAATTCCCTGAGTTAAAACTACAAATAGAATTGAAATTCTACTGTGAGACTAGGTGAAACCAAAAGGTGGTGACACAACCTTGATCTTTCTTTCTTCTTTTTGTCTGGTGATGCAGCATGCACCCAATACCACCATACTTCATCCAAAGCTTACTAGCAAGCAAAAACCAGAAGTAATAGAAAATTGACCAGGCCAAACAAGCAGGCAACTCAATCTCTGGACAAAAGAGGGTAGGTAATCAATCCAGGGCAATTGCCAACATCATCTCTCGACATGGTTTTTGTTTCCTTGCTTTTGGATTCGGTGCTTCACTGCTGATGTTGATTGACTTTGTAAAATTTTCTGTTGTAGATTGTCAAATATATAACTACTTCATCACTCCAAATCTGGCGTTTTTTCTTTTGTCGCCAGAGACCTTCTCACCAGAATCCAGAGGTCTAGTGTCTAGTGCTCCTGCTCATCTGACGATCCTTAGCTTTTTTTGTAAGATTCTTTCCCAATGGAATCGGACTCAAACTCCATCTCTCTACATGGGTTTTGTTTTGTTGCTTTTGGATTGACTAGTGTTTATTACCAGCTCACTGTAATGACCTGTTGCTGCTGTATCATATCAAGTTCTGTTGTGGAATCTCTAACTACTTCACGAGTCCAAAGCTGTTGGGTATTTTGGTCCTACCCTTTTTTTTCTTCAGAGCTCTTGCTCATCATTTGATTGTTAGCTTTCTGAAAGATTTTTCTTTTTGGGTTTGGGTGGGCATTGCTGCTCATCTTTGGGGATTGCACATCCTTCAGGTGGAATGGAGGTGGACTAGTTTGGGGTGCAAAGGGAGAGTACACACCAGTGCACAATCAAAGAGGGGGTGCATGGCAGCCTTTTCTTCCTAGTGTGAAATTTTTGAAATTTTTGAATGAAAATTCAATGATTTTTTGGTTGAAAATCTCCAAATTTTGATTTCAAAAACAAGAAAAATCTGTCACATTCCTATATATGGTTCAAGTAGTAGCCAAAAATACAAGAGTATATTTAATTATTTCCTTTCATATTTTGTTAGTAGCCAAATTTGGCTAAATTGGCTTACGGATGATCACCACCACCTCAGCTGCATCACAGAATTGAAAACAAAACGTTAGGTACTATCTAACCCCTCCATGTGCCCAACATGTTTGAGCCCTTCGGAATTCAGGGCTGTAAAAGCCTTTTGGAATCCTTCGAATTTGTGTGTATTTTTCATTCCAGTTGCCCAGCCAACCACCATGTATAGCCCAATTTCTGTTTTGACTAGCTACCTATTGAGAACCCACTAGGTAGGACTTACCTACAGACAAACCATCTACATCCAGGGCCTAGTAACCACTTGCTATTCTATCTACCTACTTACATACATACATACATACAGGGCCTATCCTTTACAAGATAGGTTACCAATATGAAGCCCAACATCAACTTGGGGCAAAACCACATGGGAGTAAGTCTGAACGAAAGGAAAGGATATCTCATTGGTCCTTTTTAATGAAGTAGGTACCACATTATGGACTCACAACAAGCACAACATGATGTTGCTTATTAGTTTATTGTGGAACTTAATGTTAGCGACAAATGAATGAAAATGTCCAATTCTAAATAAGGCGATTTCACAATTTTATTCCACCTTATATATAAGTGTTGATAATTAGTCAAGATGACATGCGAAATTGGCGGCCTTATGCTTTGACTTCTATAAAAAATGAAGTTTGTCAAAAAAAAATGGAGCTCCATTTACAAAGAGTGTAAAGAGGAAAAATGTTGTAAACTTGAAATTCAAATCTAACAGTCAAACAAATGTCAATGGTATTGTGATAAACAAAAAGTCACTTTGATAGTGTGAACACAACTAGTTTTACAGTTTTGTTTTTTTGTTTGATTATTTTCAATAGCCATCAACTTTTTGCATGCTTACAGTGAGAATTATTTTGTCTCTGCTACAAGGAATGCATGAGTAAACAACCTTGTTTGTTTGTGTGTTATGGAAAACAAGAGTTGCACCGAGCTATGGATGGTGGAGGGAACATCTACATTGAAGAATGGTTTGCGTAATTGATGGTGGAAGGTAAGATAAGAGGCAAAATGAAGGAGTGAGGTGGCAAGTTCTTTTTAGTATGAGTTTTTTTCTTCCTGTTGCAATTTAGACTACTAGGCTAATCATTGATGAACTCCATTGCGCCAATGACTTAGCAAAGTAGATATGTAGTGTTAAACAAGGATAGATGATATGAGGGGTTGATGCTGACGGATGATGAATACAAAAGAGGTTCGAGCTATAGAACTAAAGGCCACATAGAAATGAAGATGCATTTGGGAAGGGGGAACATTTTGTTGTTGCACCTTGAATCCATGTTGTAGACAGTCATCAGAGTGAATACCAAAAACCTCAAATGGGTGTCCTTGGGTTGGGCAGAATGAGACAAATGAGGTTAGGAGTGGAGGAAACTCAAAGAAATCAAATCTGTAGCACATTCTTGCATAAGAATCTATCTTCTTGAGTGGTTTTAAATGAGCATGGTATCCATTGTCTAAAGTCACAATCAGAACTTTTGAATCCAAAGGTCTACAAGATTTAGGTCTTTCAGATGAGATATTAGATGTTATGCTGCATTGTTGCATTTAGTGGGAAAAAGGGGTTATCAACTCACATGGACTGAGTGAACCTTGAGAGTTTTGACCTCAAGCCCCCTTAATAGGTTTTAGATTTTTAGTGATATGGATTGATACTTGGTAGCCAGTAGTATATGGCCATTAAAGAAATGTGTGATGAAGATTCACATAACTATGACAGATTGGCAAATCTGCATATATAGAAATTGGTTTTGTTAGAACTAGTAGACTTCAACAGAATCTCACTTTGACGGTGGATTACAAATCAAGTGATGTAATTGGTTGTAAAGTTCCAGTGTTTTTGGCTCTATTTAGACATTTCATATGCATCAAGCTTTGTTATTTTAACCTTCCCCTTTCTTTTTGGTTACAATATGATCTTGTATTTATGTATTACCAAGCAAATGTGAATTTCCATGCACATGCAAGTGTATTAAACCTTGAAGGCATTGCGCCCACTACTACACACTACTAAAAATTGTGTTATTGAAGTCACTATACATTCTTGTATAATGACTACATTTTTGGGTGGAATGCCAAAAATCACTATAGTGATTTAGGATTTCAACACAATGGAATGGAATATGATTTGGTTCACATGATAACAATTCCACTTACTTGCCATTCAATTGCTTAAGTTTTTTCCTTTGGGTGCATATGTAGTGAGAGCTTGCATTGTGTAAGCATAACATTGTGTACATCAGGTTCGGTGTGTTCCACTTCAAAGGTTGTTGAAGATGGTCTTAACTTGGGGATTGGTGGATCACATTCAAGTACATCAACACCTTAGTTATATGCCATATGCAGTAATCATTCTTGTAAGAATGGATTAGTGTGTGTGGGACTCATTACATCATGCAAACACCATATCCATTGAAATAACTTCCCTACTTGAATAATATACTAGGCTAATTTCAAGATGAATATTTGAACATTGACCCCAATATGTGAGTATCACCAAAAACACAACTAAAATAATTTGTAACTAGGGGTTTAGTTTGACAAGGATATTATTAATAAGAAAATTTCACAAATCTGAAATCTTTTGTTATTTGACACCTTATGTGTTGTAGGGAAAAAAAAAAACCTACCCCACCAATTCTAAAAACAAAGGAAGAATTGGCAAACATTGGTATGAAATATGAACTTGCAAACCCAATGTGATATAATGTAAAATCCCATGTGTTGAATAGGATGAATTAAAGGCTAATTGACTACATAAATATGCAAATTTGTGGCCGATCAAAACTACATTAACATTGGTGGGTTGTATAAACCATAATTTTCCTCCCATTTTACAAGAATAAATTATGATTTGACCAAGACCATGCATTGACCAAGAATTATACAAATGCTATCTTTTCTATTAAGTTTTAATTTTTAAAAAATTTGATGAAATAATTTAAAAATCAATTGTTTTTTATAACATTACTAATATTTTAGTCATACCAAACATGATTAAGTTGCTAGTTATGTGAACACTTGTCATGTTCATTTTGACTGAAAAATAATGTGAGTTGATGTGGTTACATTACATGAATTTTTAAAAAACTTTATCATGTATTTCATCAGATTTTGAATGAATATGGAAAAATTTGCCATAGTGGAAGTGATCAACCCCCTAGTGAATAAAGATTAGTTATTACGGACAAGTGAATTTTATAAAAGTTAATTGAATTCATCAATTCATTAATAGTTAATCAAATTCAATAGTAAATAATTCATTAGGCTAGTCACTTAGTTCATAACTAGGTTAGACACTTAGCAACTTAACTTAGGTGAAGCTAAGCACTTAAGAGTCTAGGTTAACCTAAGTAACTTAAGCCCACCAACTTGTGCAAATGTGAAGGTTTGAACTTTTCACCTCTTTTCACCTCCATGTTTAAAAAACAAATCATTAACCATTGAACCATTATTTGAATAAGTGAAATGATTTCTCACTAATTATTATGCACATTTTCCTCTAATTTATGTGTAAGCTACCATAGGTTAAGTTCCTACATTAGTTTTAAGTTATTTTAAGGTTAATGTAAACTACTTTAAACTATCTTAGGAGGCTAAGAATTTAGGGTAGTCCTAACTTATTTTATGTTATTTTACGTTAGGCTATTTTTAGATATTCCACGCTTGGTTGTTTTAGGCAACTGTATTTAACTTTTTCTAAGTTATTCCAACTTATGTTATTTTAGGTTATTGTATTTTACATTATTCTAAACTACCCCAACCTAAGTCATTTTAAATTATTTAAAGATAATATACCCTAGTCTATTTCATCCTATGTTATTTTTTATTATTTTAAACTATTGCACCTTAAGTTATTTTAGGTTATTCCAACTTAGGTTATTTTCACCTATTTTAAATTATTTTTTATTATTCTTATACAACCATAGGTTAAGATTTTAAGCTTTGTCTTAAGCTATTCTAAATTGTTTTACCTTTGGCTATTTTTTAATATTTTAAAAATTTTATATTAATTTATTTAAAGATATTCTACCTTAGTTTGTTTTGGATATTCCATCCTAAGCTATTTTCAGTTATTTTAGGTTATTCCACCTAGATTATTTAAATTATTTTTTTACTATTATAAGTTATTTTGTTTTAGGTTATTCCACCTTAGCTTATTTTTTTGTTATTTTAAGCCATTCCATTCAAAATTAATTTAGGCTATCATCCAATATTTTAAATTATTCTAACCTAAATTATTCTAAGTTATGTAACCTTAGGTTAGCCAAAAATAACCTAAGGTACAATAACCTAAAATACATTAGGGTGGAATAACTTAGAATAGTTTAGAGTGGATAAACTTATAATATACGAAAATAACTTATAATGGTTTACGGTGAAATACCCTAGAATAACATAAGGTAAAATTGCTAAAAACATTTAAAATACAATAACCTAAGGCATTTAAAAGAACAATATCAAAAGAAAATTATTTATTATAATGAATTATTTCGATCAATAATGTATTATGTCAAATACTAATGAAACATAATTATTACATAGTGACCCTATAATGACATAACATTAGACAAGATGAAATGACTAGGGTGAAATGAATTTAGTTAATTTTTAAGGTCCCATAGTGATTTAGGTTGATGAATTGCACCCAATTTTTGTACTATAAGGAATGTCACACCTTCATTTTATTAAACGCATTGAAATCTTTTAAAATATAATAACTATTTTTAAAAATATTTTCATTAGATTTTTGTTGTGATTACATTTTTTAGGTCATATGAATTCTGAAATTTTAATAATATAAAAAAGATATTTTGTATTTTGATGTTTCTAATCATTGCATTTAAAAAATGTTTTAAAAACAGAATGGTCTTTCCTTTCCTTGAAATTTTTTATCATAAATTTTCAAATTTTAGGAATGTGAATCCTGAAAGGGTCATGACAATTAGGAATATAAGTTCATTTCAATATTCACATTTTATATTCCAATAAAAATTTAAGGTCATGAATATACTTGTGGACACAATGGATAAACACAAAAAATTGGATCTATAAATGTGAAAACATTAAAAGAAAAGGACCCACAACTATTATTTAATCAATTTTTATTCGTTAATTATAACCATTCTTTAAGGTTACTTTTGCTCATTATCTGCATATTTAATTATTTACTTGCCTACTTATTACTTATTTACACGCCTAGGCAGCCTACACACTTACACTTGACACATGTGTACAATGTCAATGTTGATAATTAACACTTACAATGAGCTCTTTACAAAACAATTGTGATGATCTCAAAGGTTAGGTTGAAACTTCATAAAGAAATATTTCTTCACTAAGTAGCCTTGAGCCATTCTAAGAGATGTTCAAAAAGTAAACTTTGTTCTAAGAAATACAAAAAAAATTTAAATGGAAAGGGGGTGAGGGGGGTGGTTTAAAAATTTCTAGATTGCAATGTGTTAATATGAAAAAGGAAAGGGTGAAACAATCAAGAATAATAATAATAAAAGGTGCATAATAATTACCCCAACATGTGTGATAGCTTGGTAGTTCATTATTTTAAAACTTTACCTTGAGGTGTGAGGTTTCAAATTTAGTGATACCTATTGTAGGGTTTTGACCCTAGACCCTACTACTAGACCCAAATCCCACAAAACAAGGACAAAACAAGGGCTAAGACCTGCCTGGCCCAAATCCAAGGCCAGATCTAATCGCCCTAGGCCTTGGACTTGGGTAAGTAGATGCATGTAAATTGTTATGCCAAATGTCTTGAGAAGACCATGCCCAAACAGATCCCTGACCTTAAAGCTCATGCCATTTCGGTAGGGTGCCAAATGTCGTGAGAGGACCATGCCCAAACAAATCCCTGCTGTTTTGGGAGCAAAGCTTGACATCTAGATCTCAACCCAAGTTTCCTGCCAGATTCTTCATGCCTCCAGCAGGATGCTTCACGGGGTACTTTCAATGAGCCCAACTCTCCTAGTTTCAAAAGGAGGATGGCTTGGAGTTCACCTACTAGATGTGGAGCAACAACAATGTGACCAAATGGATGTGAACTTCTAAAGATCTACAACCTCAACAATATTGTGCATAGAAAACATGTGCACACAATGAACTATGTATCCCATCAAATGTGTGGCAAAATATTTTTGGACAAACATTATCTGTCATCATGGATCACTTTCTTAGCACCTAATGAATGCAATCACAGCTTGTTACAGACTAAAAGTTACAAATCCACAAAGGCTCATCCATCAAAAACAAAGACTTCTTCCTCACATCATTTCAGTTTGTGTTACCGTTCAGGCCAGCATACTTTTGACAACCCTAACAGCAATCAACATATCCGATTAGCTTCAACTAGCTATGAAGCTAATGATACTAGTGCTACAGACCTTAGAGCATCCTCAAATGCCAACTGTTGGTGTACTCTACTACAACAGTTCTGCTTACAACAGTAAGTTTCACTATAAGTAAATTTACATGTGACCAGGAAACATGATTTACAAGAACTTCTTGCCTTCTAAGGTAGAGGGTTACTAGTACACCAGTCAAGTATAGGGTTGGCTTAATATATACAGTCTATCATGCAAACAAAAGCTGCAATGTTACTTTGACCCTGGAGTGCTGCAACTAGCAACTTCAGATGCAAACTGTGACCTCACTTGGTTCTCATCGGAAGTGGTCACCTTGGAACTCGCTGTTCTTGTTGGTGTTTTCCTAAACAAGCTCCCCTCAGTAGTCTGTGACAGCAACCAACCCCTTAGACATTAATTTTTTTCTCCTGGCCTTGACCAAGCTGAAGGTATTAGGGAAAGAGAGACAACACATTGGAAGTAAATCCAATCTATCTGAAATAGGTGCACACGTTACAGAATAGTCATAAGATATTTGTTAGGTGTTGGAAGTGCTGAATGTGTAATTAAAATTGAGATGATACAACCAACTGAATTGCACAATGTCAAAAAACAGTCTGCAAGAAAGTATACAACCCACCGTCGTAGTATGCTCTAGGAGCTCTGCCATGGTGAGGTCAGTCAGAGCTCCTTCATTATCCCCCAAACATTTCTTCACATTTCCCCTTACTCTGCAAACAAAAACCTCAATGGTTGACAACATCACTTTAGCATAATTTGAGCTTGGCTCTGTAGCCCACTAGTGGAATCCCACTAAACCTGTCCCACCCTATTATTGAGTTGTCAAGTCACAATTGAAGTGTTCAATTCAGCCAACAAATTGTGCTAGAGTTTGATTTGTTGCTATTCTGCAAAAAGCACACAGAGATCTGATGTGTGTTTTAAATGAGGATTTCAAGAAAATCAAGGTTAAGAAATGTACCAAAACAGAATATAGGTATAACCTGATGTCTGGAGTAGGCTATTTGCTTCATATAAAATGACAGGCGAGTATGTAACAAAGTTGGCATGATTGAAGTTAGTTGTACCTTAAGGTGAAATTGTTGCTGGGTTCAAGTTCATCAGCTCTATTAAGATCAGCTAATGCACCTTGCAAGTCTCCAACTCTTCGTTTCACATCACCACGGACACTGGGACAGAAGCATCACAAGTAAAATTTAGGATGATTGAAAACAGATGTGGTAGTGTGGTTTCAGAGAAACTAGCCGGCAGCATCAACACTGAGCCAGCAAGCTTTAATTCCACACTATATGGCCATCTTCTCATTCTGAAGTGCATTATTGATTGACAATCAACTAGTCCAATGGAACCATCATGAAGAATCATCATCTAAGTTGACTTGGTGGTGATCACCAACAACATAGAGGGAGGAGACATTGAAGTCAAATTTGATAGGAATGTACCCCAGGATCCAACTGCTGTCTGGTCTAAGATCATTTGCTCGGTTAAGATCTCTCAAGGCATCCTTGTAGTTCCCTAACTTCCGCTTCACATTTCCTCGAGCCCTGTTCAAAATTGCACACAATAGGTGTCCATTAATTGATGTCACACATAGGTCCAACTTCTGGCTTGTAGGAGTTGATTAAAGTCAAAATTTCATCATACCCTCTGAAAACACAAGGAGAAAGTCACAGTACCAATGCAATTTTGGTATGTACAACAAATTGCCTACAAGCTAGGAGTTATCCAGAGTTTGGAGTTTGAAGCACTGTTGCACCTCAGGGTCACATGATTGTCTGGCCTTGCCCGGTCAGCTCTGTTCAGATCGACCAATGCTCCCTTGTAATCCTTCAGAAGATATTTTGTCTTTGCAAGTACTCTGAAGAATGACAATAACAGGTTACACTCCTCAATTGGATGTCATGAAACTGAAGAAAACTGCCTGCTGACCACTTTCCCAACCAAATAGCAGTGTGTTACATACCGTAGAGTGTGTTCATGATTGCGTACACAGCGGTCAGCGGCTTGTAAGTCCACCAATGCTTCCTGATAGTCCCCCAATTCAAAGAAAAGCTCCCCACGAACTCTGCAGAATCAACCCAAGCCAAAGGTCAAAGGTCTGTTAAAATGAATCATGTTCCAGCTTCAAATTCTTACCACACAATGACTAACTGAAAATTCTTTGAGAGAGGCAACAGAGGCTCCACCAATCTGTGAATGGTAGAGAACTGAAGAGTCAACAGGTGAATGAAGAAGTAATTGCCATCAATTCAACTATTTCATAAAGCAGCTCAAAAACAATTTGCTGCTGTACCTGAGGATAGCCATGTCAGTGGGGTCAATCTCAAGGGCTTTATTCAAGTCTGTCAAGGCAGCTGCAAACTCCTTGACATGTAACATCACCTCTGCTCGTACCCTGCACCATCATAATAACTTTTGGAATCGAGGTATGGTGCATACCTAAAGGTCAATGCTGCCTCATTGCACAATCATTCAAGTTACACATACTTAGACACCAGAATAATTCATGAAAAGCAATTACCTGTACGCAGAGCTGTTCTGAGGATCAAGCTCAAGAGCCTTATTGATATCAGCCAGTGCCTCCTGTGTCTGACCATTTTGAAACTTCACCTCTCCTATATATCTGTCAATACCAAACACCCTACTAATCAGCATTCAACACGTCACAGATACAGATGTGTCCAGTCTAGAATAGGAGGAACTTCTTAAGGCATACGTTTGACTGCATCACATCCCCTTACTACATCATACACCCAGTACACATCAGACCCTGGTCACTGTCATACATCAACGAGTGTACCTTAACACCTGCTAGATCATATTTTCTTTCCTACTGACTGAATTGTTTTTCCTCAAAACTGTGGACCATCACCATAATACCTGGCAAGAGCATTGACATGAAATTATGAAACTAGCCTTTGCGGCAAGCAGGACATCCCTATATCTAAAATTCCTGAGTAAGTTGAGTTTACCTTAAAATAGAGCTATTTGTGGGTCGAAGAAGGTGTGCAGCATTAAAATCAGACAATGCACCCTCTAAATCAAGCAGATTAAACTTCACAATTCCCCGCACTCTGCAAGTGTAGCATCCCTCAATTTAGATCAGTAACACCTTTTTTCATGCTTTTAACCTTCTTTCCTGCTTATAGATGCCACAACGTGACATAAGTGAAATGAAAGATTGCTTACCGAAGCACATCAAAATCATTAGGCTCAAGGCAGTCAGCCTCATTGAGATCAGTCAAAGCTCCCTCAAAGTCACGAAGATGGCGCTTCACTCTTCCCCGGAGCCTACACAATTGCACTTCCAGCTATCAAGAATGCACATGGACATATGTTGTCTATTCAATATCTTTAATAATTTAGAGTAAGGGGACATAGACATGGTTTGCCAATGCAATATGGAGGACAAAAATCTGTGTGGATTGTCACACTAAGGAACAGTTATTCAAGTTCATGAGATTTCAACTTGGAAGGGAAATGCTGAGATACTTTTGGCTGCTAGACACAAATCGTATTGAAACTGAAGAGCTACAGTCTCAATAAGAACCAAAATCTATGTCACATTCTCTATTGTGAACAACTGTCTATGCTGGATAGTACAATTGTTGACAGGAGGATCACTTCATGACACATAAGGACCTAAGAAATTCTCTGAGTTACAGCATTTTGGTCAGTAGCATTAGACCCAAGCCAGATGCTCCCCAATTTGTTTTCAGATGCTGCGTAGAACATCCATACAAATCTTCACAGGATATACCAGAATGCCAATCAAAACAGAAAGTGCACAACAAGCAAAGTATTACATATGTCTAAAGATAGCCAGGCTGAAAAGTACCAAACTGGTCAGAATGAACATGGTCAATTAGGTCAAGCTGTTCCATTCATCAGAGTACATGGACTTAATGATTATTTGGTCATAAGGAGCTCTAAATCACCGAAAATAGAAGCAGATTCTATTGAAGCCAAACGCAGGCATCCTTCTCAAGTGCTCATTGACTGCATCTTGATTCCATGACTTGGGATCATTCTATTAAAGGTATATCCCTACATCCAGGCACAAACAAATCTGGCAGTACATGTTTGCTGGTACTTACTTTGCACTACTTGTTACGTTGTACTTACTTTGAGCTTTGTTAGGGATTCTTTGACTTTAACCTTGAAGGCTGGGAGTGAAGGAACAAATGATGCAAATATGATGTGCAGGACATGGAACGAGAAAGATATGCCTACCGCAAAGTCCAGTTATCATTTGGATGAAGGAGATCTGCACTGTTCAGGGACTCAAGTGCACCTCGATGATCCCCAAGAGCTGATTTGGCGGCACCCAGAGCTCTGTTATGTCACAGGTCAATAACAGGATCTGTCACACTTATTGCTGAACAAGAAAAAAAAAAGACCATTGCACTTCAAGGTCAATCTAGTCAGTGCTCCACCTAAACAGTTGCAACAGTTTTACAACATTGAGTCGAAACTGCATCAAGTGCAATTCTCTCAGTTGGTTTCTTCAAGTCTGTCAGTGCAAAGAAAAGATAGTATACCTCAAGGTAAATGTATCATTGGGTTTGAGAAGGTCTGACTTGGTTAAATCTTCCAAAGCACCTTGGTAGTCATTGAGCCAGCACTTCACATCCCCTCGCAGTCTACATGATCCAAAGCAATAATGCCACATGTGATGACGACCATCAACCCACAAACAGATGCCAAACATGTGCAGATGTTAAAGAGGGATGCTTAACAAGCAATCAATTAGGAGATAACACCTTATTAGGAAGGTGCAACAACACTTACTGAAGGATGAAGCTATTGTTTGGGTCAAGTGAATCCGCCTTGTTCAAGTCCTTCAAAGCTCCGTTGTAATCCCGCATCAGAAACTTGACAATGCCTCGAGACCTATAACTGTGGAATTCCACATATTTACATCTTCAACTCCAAAAGAGGCATCCTCTCTTGAAGAAATTCTATCAAATTCAGACAAAGAACATTATGACTGGGGCAGATGTTGTACTGCACATGAAGAAATAAATTGCTTACCTCAATGAAAACGCACTCAAAGTTGTGCTGCGCAATGATGAGAAGCAAACCAGCTTCTGCAGCATCTGTTTCAAATGAGCAAATCCAATGCCACATTTTGTAGCTTTGATCACTGCCTCATCACCCTCCTTCAGCCCTTTCTTAGACTTCCAAACCGGCTCAATTCCTAAAGATTGAGCAACCACGTCAATGTTGTACTGCAGATCTGCGAAATTCACAGTAGCTGCCGGCCCCCGCCGTGCCTTAACCAAGCCAGCAGCAGCATTTCCCTGCTTCTTCTCCTTCTTCAAATCACCAGTGACTTCCGACTCCAGTGCCACAATCTGGTCCTTGAAGCCCGAGAGCTGGAGCTTGAGCGTCTCCTTAGCCTTGGTGGCATCCACAACCGAGTCCAGCACCTCCACTATAGTATCAATCTCGGTAATAATGTGCGAGAACAGCACCACACGACGCCCAGAATCCTCCTTAGCTCCACCGCACCTCAGATGCTCCCCCCCCCGCCTGCCTGCATTGCTACAACCTATGTCTGCTTCTTCTTCACAATCCTCCTGCCGTGGTAACCCCATGACAAAGTACAAAGCCGATCCGACCTATGTATGTTTTTGTGTGTGTTTCTTTGGAATATAATCTATCGCAATTCCAAGTCCACGGTGACTTCTGGTTCTTTGAAATCTCTACAAAGTCACGCCAGTAGCTAGCTTGTCTTTCTTCAAGGTGGCAAGAAATGAACGATGTCCGCTCCCGCCCTCTTACAGAGGGTCGTCCACTTTCGAAAAAGAGACAGAGACAGAGACAGAGACAGAGAGTATCAGCCAGCCCTAAGGCTACAGGGAAACTCTCAGTTATGCTCGGTCAACAGAGAATGCATCCTCCTCCTCCTCTTTTCCTCCTCGTTTTCCTCCTCCTCCTCCTCCTCCTCCTCACGCACTCCAACACGCTCATTGCCCGTACTGAGCCCCATTTGCAGCAACTCTAATTCTACCTTGCAACAGAAGCAACAACGTGACACACAAACACGCACGCACGCACGCACGCACGCACACATACACACACCAGAGCACACAAACACAATTCCTTCCCTCGACGACTTCACAAAAGATAGAACAAAATGAAGCACCACAAACAGGTACGCCCCACCAGCGTTCCCTCCCTTCCCTCTCCCTCTCTCTCTCTCTCTCTCTCTCCCGTGAAACACAGAAAGCAAACAGCCTAGTAAATATTTCAAACTCCCACTAAAAGCCACAAAGGAGAGACGATCCGCTCATTGCTTGTTGCTGCATGCACTTTGCTGAACAAGCAACAAGATCGACAGAAATTTCCAAGAAGAAAACCAAAAGTCTCCACCCAAATTCGCTCTTTCCGCTCGCACGCAAGCGACGACGCGGCGAGAATCGTCGTCCCAAGAGCGCGCGCACTCTCTCTTTCGACAAGCTTGGGATGGAAAGTGTTTACCACTTACCGCGTTACCCGGGTACCGCTGGACCACGTTGCCACTTTGCCACGTATTACCTACCCTCCTTGTCAGACCTACCTACCATGTTCTTCCTCTCGTTTGGAAAGATTGGCTAGGCTGCTGCTAACGAGGTGCCTATAATAGTAGGAGGGGTGACCCGACAGACGGTGGGGGCACCGACGTCAGTCGAGGTAAAGCTTTAGTGGGGGGCCGGGTGGGAAGGGGGTGGGCCGCTGGGCACGAGTGAAGCCTGTATTCTTGCCGGGTCGGGTGGGATGGCGCGCAATGAATCACCGGGTACTGCCGGGTGGCGTGCATGCGCATTGTGCTTTGCTTATCTTTTTCTCAGCTTTTGACAAATTAAGTAAAATTTATTCATGGGTTCTGCTGCCACTTACTATACTACCTACTTACTGTTTCTGCTTAGGTAGGTAGGTAGGTAGGTACCTACCTGTTGCCACAGACAGCAAATTTACTGCTGTAAACTTGTAATTACTAATTACCCCTAGGCTATACTTACAGAGCTCATTAGTTTCATCCAACTGAATTCTGCAATTCTATTATTTGTTTGTGTATTTATTTATTTATTTATTTATTTATTATTTCTGTCGCTAATTTCATGGTTTTTGACTCTTGAGCATCAGGTCCCTTGGACTGTTGGTCCATAGTAACAACCCTTTTTTTCTTTTTCTTTTTCCCTGACATTTTTTGCCGTTTTTTCGACAAAGAACTTGGAAAATGTGTTTATCTAGTGTAAATTTTAAGTACATTTTTTGTTTTTTTTTCTGGGAACTTTTGGTCAATTTTTTTAATATCAAAATTTTGAAAACAAAAAACCCATTGTCACAAGTTCCACTGTTGTTGTTTTTTTTTTGGGGACCAATTTTTGCATTTTTGCAACCTGAAAAATATGATTTTGACACATGCAAAGGATTTTTGTGAAATTTTTTTTAAAAATGGCCCTCATTTGCCAGAAAATCGATTTTTCTCTTCTAAATCCCCATATTTCTACAACAGGTTCCACAGCAGATAGCCAGAATGTAAAAGAATTTTTGAAACTTTTACTTTCATATTTTTTCTATAGCCAAATTTGACTAGATTTTACTGTTGATGATCGGTAGTTTGGCTACCTATATCACAAAATTGGGGGAAAAAAAAAAAACATGCACATATGTTGTGAGGACTCACAACTCAAGGTTGATTAAATCTGTTTACCTTACCAGAGTGCCAATTTTTTCATTAATTAATCTTTTAAATATTGAAATGAAAATTTATGAGAACATGAAATTCATGAAAAATGATGAGTTTAATTGTTTTGAAGTGGGTAAAAAAAAAGGCTATATGCAAAAATGGTTGTATAACATATATGCATTTTTCATATTTTGCAAAGCATGTGGTTATGATGCATTTGTTTGAATTATGGTGAGTAATTATTGATTTTATTTTTTTTAAGCATTTTATTTATGTACATTACACTAATAGCTTTGAACAATATTTTTATTAGTTTTTGACATTGTATGAGAAAAACTATAATTGAAGATTGGGAAATCGTAAAATAAGAGCATCTTCACCTTCTGGCTATTGGCCTTGATATCATCATAAGAATGCTTTGAATGCACCTATTTTTTAAGGTTTATTTATTGGTTTCATTTTTATTTTTATTACATGTTTGAAAGAAATTTCAACTGTTCATTTTTATTCATGTGAATTGCACTCAGCACAACTACCTATCTTTCTTCATTTGGCAAGTTACCATACTTATGTAAATGTTTTATCTATCCTATTACACACTTGCACCTATATACCATGTATATAATAAACTATGAAATAATTAGTTTTAACTTTTTTTAGGGATAGGGTAAAAAAAATTTGTCATTAATCTTTAAGGTTACCAAGATTGATAATTTGATGAAGTGTTATATTTGTACCCTTTCTTGCTTTGGAAATTTGTTTCAAACCCTATCTACATTTACCCAATTTATATACATTTTGAAGAAAATTATTTTCTTTTACTTTGATGAAATATTAAAATTAATATAAGTACCCAACATTAGTGATAACTAATGTTGGGTGGTTATTGAAAAAACACATGATTATCAACTCAAGTATTGACACCTTACATGTCAATATTGAAATTTTAAAGTTTTAATAACCTACCCAAATGATTGAAATTTTATCCAAATATGTTGTCAATGCTAAAACCCTAACCATGTTTATGATAAAAAATAAAAATTTAAGAATAAAAATTTTAATTTAAAATACTTTATAACATGCATTACCAAGGAACTATAATTAGCAATTCTTAAGGTGAGTACTTAACAACCAACTTTTCTTTTTGCATAATTGGTAATTATTATTCATAAAAATAATTGAATAAATTGATAACCAATTGTAAATTATTTTGACATTGAAATTGAAAGCCAATGAGTTTAAATTGTTTTTAAAATTGATGTTGATACCATGTGTGGTCCAAAATTTTATTTAAAAAATACCTTACTTGGCCTAATTACAATATAAAACAATAATTAGTTAACATTAGTGAAAACCAATATTGTGTGTCATGATTTTAACCTTGGGTTTACAACCAAAGCAAAGGCATGGAAAGGTGTGGGTCAAGAGTGCAACATGAAAATCACATTTGCACTTTCAAGAATGTGAATGAATGAACCCATAAACTTTCAAGTGGATTCTCACATTTTGGGAGTTGGAATCCTTATGGAGTTTCGAGTTTTCAAAAAGGTATTTCAAGGGCCAAAACTTATTGGATTAAATATTTTCTTATACCATTGGAAAACTCTTGAAACGTAGATGCGTAAAATGGGCTCGCATGACCCATTTCAGTATTTAAAATATAAGTTATGGCCAAAAAAAGGGTTGAGAGTCAAAGTGTCAATTTGATTTCCACCCACTAAAAGTTCAAAATCGCCTTGAAATACGTGTGTGTAATTGGCATGCCACATATTGTTGGAAAGCTCTCAACGAGGGCTAAAATTTTGTTTTAAATCTCACCTTAATCAAAGGTTTACACAAGAAATTATGGCCCTCCAAGGTGATGGGAATCCCAATTTCAGAAATTTTAAGACTTCTAACTTGGGAATCCCGGGACCAAATTACATTCCGATGTAACCCTCATGGCTAATCATAGATAATACTATAAGGGAAGGTGGTGACTTCCCCCAAGTCCGAGCCATGATGAATCTTGTGAATCCGTGTATGCTCGTGATTCATTCGTGCACCAAAAATGCTCCAATAACGCAATAACCAACTTGTTGTTTAATTTGTGCAGGTTTATGTAAATAATTGACTTGCTTATCACTCATTTTAGTCCTCATCCCAAAGCTCCATCGTGTCCCTCTACCCCCAAAGTGTTATAAATTAGGGAACGTACCCCAATTCTTTCTTCTTCCATTGTTTTCACTTTTGAACTTAATTTGAGTCTTTCAAAAAGTGTGAGGATGCATCATTGCATGATTTTTCTTTCTTGAAAAAAATTCTAATTTTGATTCAAAAACTTTTCCTTCTTTCTAGAAGTTGTTTTAATATGGGTTTGAACATAGTTCTTCCAATTTTTAAACCTTTTAGTTTTGATTCTACCATTTTATTTTTTTTAAAAAGAACTTTATGACTAGTTCCATGTACACATTACATTGTCCCTAATGCTAAAGAAAATGTATAAATGTATAGGTAAACACAACTTCTAGGGTCTTCACAAGTTTGAGCCCTTATGAAAATGAAAGGGTTGAAAACTTGTGGAGCACCAAACGAGGTCCCTTATCTTGGATAAAGCAATTTGAAAAAAAAAAAAAAACATTCACCCACTTTGCCAACCTAAAGAGAAAGTTACATTTTACAAACCCATGGTAGGTTCATGGGCTTAAACCCATTCCAAATGAAAATAAAATTTTCCCAAAATGTTTTATGAAAAAAATTTTATAACAAATTATAAACAAGGAATGTATAAGTATGGAATTCAATAATTAGTTAAATTAATATTTAACATAAAGTCTTGTTCATTTGTAAACTTTTTAGAAAATTCACCTTATCTATTTAAAAAACTTGGCCTTATGTTCAAGATTCTTTTTTCATGATTTAAATTCCAAACTTAGCAAAAAGTTAATTCCAAAATCCTAGATCTTTGGATGGTTCCAAAAAACCGATGTTAGTTTAGTTTTGGGTCACAAGAACATGACCCCAAACCCCTAAATTTAATACTATAATAAATGACATATTCACACAACATTAGTAAAAATCTCAAAAGCCATTGTGGTTGTTTTGAAAGATTATAATCATCCATTTTCAAGTTTCAAAACTAAACAAGGGTTGCAACTAATGTGGGGTAGGTATTTGAATCATTACCAAATATTAACTAGGTATTAAATTATATATATAGAAAATCAAGGTTATTTTCTCAAAAACCCAAATTTGCTTCCTACCCAAGCTTTTCTAAAAGTTGATATTTACTTTCACCTCATAGTTGACACTTTAATAAAATCAAATATTAGTAATTAGATCCAACTTGAGGGTGAATAAAAGTAGAGGGTTTTTATCAAAGCCCCTAGTTCATCATACCCTTGTAATATTCGAATTTTTTAAAAATAGGGTTAGGTTTAGGGTTTTTAAATTTTTAGTATGTGCTTATGTTTTATATTCTAGTTGTTTTGTTACTTTTTGTTTCCTATCTTCATCACTTTCCACAAATGCCATTTTTTCACCTTTATGACATTCATAATGCATCATAAAAAGTTTAAAACGATGTTACATGAATGCAACTTACTAACTAATGGAAAGTATTTAAAATGATTCAAGCTTTAGGGAAACATGGAACATGTGTATGTTAGTGAACTAGAAGAAAGTATGTGTGGTTTCAGGTTTTGAATTCTAACATAATCTATTTCTATTTGCATTTTGGTTTAAAGTGCACATTATTGTTGTTTGTTTTGAAAAAATTGTTTAAAATGTTAAGTAACAACAATTAGTTTTCAACCCAAGATCTTGCCTTTGAACCTTTTATTGTTTTTTGCACCTTATGTTTGTTCAAAGGTGTGTTTATGAAATAATGAGGGTTGAAAGAGGACACAAAAACAAAAGATTTTGTTGCTTTCAACAATTGTTGTGCTTAATCTATCACCTCTTTTCAAATGACATACTTGTTATTGTTGGCGTTCGTTTTGCAATACATCCTTTAGGTTTTTGTTTTATGTGGGTGAGGAAAAAAACTTGGTCTTGAAGTTGTGCAAGTGGGAGAGATTTTTTTAAAACATTGTATCCTATTTCTATCATGGATTTTTAATATCTAAACTTTAAACCTCAAACCTCTATCCCTTAAACATTTTACTAGCATTAAATGTTTTTGTAAATTGTCACATTTTTTTGTTCTAGTCTAAAGAGACCACATTTTGTTGTTACAATCTAATTATCACATTTTATTAATGTTGATTGTCACATTTTGTTATTACAATCTGATTATCACATTTTATTAATGCAAATTGTAAAATTTTATTGTTACAAAGTTTAGGGTTCAATGTGAAATGTAAATTGTTAGTTTTTTTTTCAATTGTTTAAACTTTTTATTATTCAAGGGATGGTTTCTTCTTCATACCCTATTGAAAATGTTCATGACATTAAGTTTAATAATGAAATCCCACCAATGTTTATAGGATATGACAACGATCATAATATTGACAATAGGGAGGATGGTTTGTGCATGAGTGTGAAGCATGAGCTTGGACCTTAAAGTTTAATTTGATTTTAATTCACCTACATGGATGAATATGTGCATAGATGAATGATTTCATATGAATGAATGCCATGGACAAATTTCATTTATGATTCAGATTAAACAAATAATTCATTGGATGAAATTCATCCATGATTGGAAGATAAATAAATTCAAATATATATATATATATATACATCTTCATTTGTTGTCCAAATATTAATATCTCAACTTGAATGTCATTTAAAAATGATAGATAATGAAATTGTGACAGTAGGGGAAAATATGATGATGGGACCAAAATGATTTTAAGAATTTTTTTTAAGAAATCATTTTCATGAACAATGTTAAGCAATTCAAAAAATATTGTCATGAAATAAGTGTCGCAT
>Ga0209611_10000596_pt1 | contig 55665 bp, 35 predicted proteins | sample S1TSphgellanicum_3_FD_187693 | JGI IMG/M metagenome (GOLD analysis project Ga0209611, IMG submission 187693) | Host-associated microbial communities from peat moss isolated from Minnesota, USA - S1T2_Fc - Sphagnum magellanicum MG (SPAdes) (version 2) | ecosystem: Host-associated > Plants > Peat... | reverse complement strand
CCCCCCCCCCCTCCCCCCACCCAAAAAAAAAAGTGCCAGATTCTTCTACACTTGCCTTTCTTCAGAAGCAAAAGCAAAGAGAAAAAAAACAAAAACATCAAAGAAGATTCACAAGATTCACGTGTTATAAATTATAATATTCCAGCTACAAATCCAATGAGGAAGCTTTTACAAAAAAAGGAATTAGGGTTTAGGGTTTAGAGTTTTTTTCAGCATTGGAAACATGTGTTTTATGCAAATGGGTGTGAAGAAACAGCTTCAATGTGATCCATCCCATGTTTTTAATGGGTTTGCATGTTGATCCTTCATCCATCCATCCATCCTACAACAGCTGGTTTCTTGCATGTAACTTCTACTACCATCATTATTTGTTTCATCATTTCTACTTACAACTTGCATCCCAATTCTCTTTTGTGTTCTCTTTTTTTTTTGGCCTTGTACTTTTGATGGATGGGTTCCCATCCTTGATTTTTATTTACCGGCTTTTTCTTTAATTTTTTTTAATTATTTTTTTCATAAGTTTTGAGTACCTACTTGTCTTAACATTGTAAGGGCATCTCCACGTGTAGCTCTAAAATGACTTGTACAGAGTACTTTGGACAAAAGTATAGGTTTTAAATAGCCTGAAATTGAGTTCCGAGTTCTAACAAGACCAGCTCTACCCATGGTTACTATGTGGCCCTTGCAATAGAAAATTGGAGTAAGAAAAGTCAAAACATGGTGGTTTGGCTCAGCAAACTGGTTTTGCAAAGGATGGTCTTTAGGGCTGGCAAAGCCTAACCACTTGTTGTTCATTGCCTGCATAGTTTGACTCGGTTGCTATTAGTAGTCTCCCACCTATTTGCAGTCCCAGTCCCAGTTTTAGTTTTATGGCTGGCATTGGAAAAAAAGTAAATAACTAAACTTGGATGTGAGAAATAATTTTTGCAGGGCCACATATTGAGCACCCACTGGAGCGCAGCTCCACCCGTACCCTCTATATGTATTTATCCATCCAACATACAACAATAATTTTTTTTCTCTATCCCCAACCCTAAATATGAAAATTTGAACATTAGAAAGGGAGAAACTATTTAAATGTCACACCACCTCGGCCAATCATTATGGCTGGCCAATGAAAAATAGTTATTTCCTTTTATTAGTCCTCATGGAGGTCATTGCATCCTAATCATATTTACATAAACCCAAACTCAGTTTCACACAATTGGAAGGCGGCCATTCTTCATCCAACATACCGTGTCCATGCTAGTAACTTGCTATGGTGGAAATGATCAAAAAATATGCAGAAGATTGGATGGACTTCAAAAGGGGAAGGGAAAAAAAAACTGATATTGATTGGATGGCCTAACAATGATTGGCCCAATTGCTAGCATTTAAATAGTCTCTCATTTTGTAGTAGCCAATGGGTGGGGTCAAATGTTAGGTTTTTGTTTTTCAATTTTGTGATATTAAATTTTTTTGGCAAGGGAAAATATCTTTGGCCACAGACTTCCAATAAATGTGCCCTTGCAAGAATGAGTATTGATATCAATGAACTCTTCCATCCAATGCAAACCAAGTTCAAGGTTTTGCTTGATGCTTCCAATGTCCATGATGCAAGCTGTATTTGCACCTTTTCTCCTAGCACTTTCTTTTCAAAGAGAGAATCTCATGGATTTGGAGACATTAGAGCTTTCAAAGAGTGGACTTGACAAAGCACACTCAAACAAATTCATCTCCAAGCAAATGTCAACATCAAGGTCTTGAGCATTGAGACGTAGTGTTTTTGATTTTTTCACAACATAAACATGGAATACAATCCAATCACTATTAGATTTTAGGACTCCACTCCATTATAGCTTGGGTATTGCAATCACTTACAAAGTAGAAAAAGTCCCACAAAAACTAGAGACAGTTCCTCTATAGGTATATGAAGGGAAGCATGTTGTCCCCAAACAAATGAATTAATGACAATAACAATGACCCAAAATCTATATCCTCCTTCCATACTTCTACGAATGAAAATCATTTTCTTTCATTTGACTTGTTGTTTTCAACACCTAACCTTCTACCACCATCATCCATCAATCTTGACTTTATACCCTTTGATTTACCTCCATCAACATCTTCTACTTGACTCCTACCTTCCCCACCATTAAAACTTATGCCCTTTGTCACATCATTGACAAGCATGCCACTTTCCACAAGGGACTTTTTTTGGGAGGATTGCCCCAAGTTTATACCTATTGATCTTTTTCTTGATGGTGAGATCTACATTAGTTCATTCTTGAATGTGGTAGGAGTGTGGGAGAGAGTTCTTGAAATTATTGCAAGCTTCTTGTGGTTAGTAGAATGCAAGTTTTGGCTACCAAAAAAAATACTTTGTGCCAAGCATAGATTATCAAAAGATCATAACACAAATGCCTTACATCCAATAACAAAGTATTTTAGTTTGACACGAACACATTACATGAGCAAGAGAGGTCAAATGTTGCGTTTAGAAAACTTTATACATAGATGTACAACAAAACAACACTCATCAATATTTGCAACAATCTTTTGAAATGTTGAAGTTGACACAATTTGCAAATAATAAGGATGGGCCTTCACCTTTTCATACACATAAGTTCTCGAAGCATTATGTAATAGGTAGATTATTCAAAAAATTGGAAACAACATAGAAATTTTGGTTGTTGAACATAAGAAGTTCAACCAAATGAATGTTAAAACCCATGGAAACAAATCTCAGAAGGTTCCATTTAATTTGAAGGGATGTATTCTGCTTACCACTACTTAACCCTCCTATGTTAAAAGTTGTACTTCTTTTTGTATCTTCTTACTAGTGGAATGAAATGTTATTCATGAAAGTTTTGATGAAGTGTAGCATGGAAACTAGCAACCTACTTTAAAACATCATGCCAATATAATTTGCATCATAGGATTCCATCACCCTAGAAACTAAAAATTAAGAAAACATTTTTTCTTAACAAAAGGGAGGGAGTGCAAATAAAAGACCAAGTAGGAGGGCACCATACATATGCCAAGTTTAATATCACTTCATTTCATTATGTTGAATTTCAAGGCTAAGTTCAAATGCTACAAAATGGAAATACAACTCAAGATCTAACAACTACATTTACAATCCATGCATTTTTTCCATGTCAAAGACTACCAAGCTACTAGTAGACCTAAAGCCAACAACACTATAAACTTGTTTCAAGGATCATATCATTGTTGCCCATGGGCATTTATTGCATATGTACATCAAAGCTGTGAGATACCATTGTCACCATTCTTGGCATAACATAATGACAACAATTTTGTATCTATGATGTTGTGCAAGGGAATGGGTGCATACCACATATGAACCAGGAGTAGATAGGCCATGGATTGTACCATAATGTTGAGTCAAGGCTTGCTTTAGGTCCAAAAATGCATGCAAAAGTGTGTGAATAACCCATTGTTGCAAGTTATGATATATATGACCAAACTTGTGATTAATTCACCCACATTACTAAACTTATGACTTTTCAGTGAATCGAATATAAACATAGGCAAATTTGGCATTCAATGTCAACAAATCCACAACCTATAAAATGGAAGCAAGAAAAAGAAATATCTATGCTATGAAATTGTAGATTAAACTCCACAACATACAATACTAAAAGGTAACCATCTTGTCAATTTTAGTAAGACGAAAAACAACACAACAAGAATGATTCTTGTCATATCCTTATGAATGTCTATCACAAAGTATTCAAAACGATCACCTTCATAATAAAAAGCAATAAGTAGTTACCATGGCTCCCTATTGACTACATTAGCTCTTGACATTGAGTGTAAGATTTACACCCAAAACTTGAAGCAAACCACTATACAAACATTTGCATCCAAAGTTTTTGTTGCATTTCTAAAAGTAACAAAAAAACCCCATCATGACATTGCTAACATGCAAGAGGGAACAATAACCTATCAATGGTAGATTAAGATAGTAACACATAATATTTCTTCATATATTGCAAAACCTATTGGATTTTAATAGATTAGACAAGGAATGAAAAGACAAACCATTTGCAAATGAAAACCACGAGGTTTGTTCTAAAATCATGAAGTTCCCAATTATTTTCCACGACTCTACCACCCAAATGCTTAGCTATCAAGCAAATTATTACTAATGGCATCAATTGGTGTAACCACAACACATGCACAAACAATCAAAACCTTGACCTTTCAAACTTCTCCACATGATCAATGCTAGTAGTCAATAGAAAAGTCTACATCTCAAAAAAATGTTGTATCGATCTTTGGAAGTGAAATGTCAAGGGCACAATGTCTAACACCATAAATGCCCTCCAAATATCTAAATGTCTACAAAAGATAACAACTCCAAAAGGCCTACATAAGGTTCAATATGAATACGAAGATTAATTAGCAAAACACTTTGCATGAATCACGTCAAAGAAAAAAATGATGGGAGGTTTTGAAGCCCACAAATGACTTACTAAACTAACATTTTTGGACCTAAGAAACTTCATCACATTGAACCACTAGTTGTATGGTTATTGGGTGTAATTTTGATAACATATGTAGAATTAATTATAGCCGTTGTTTTTTTTGTAAATCTAACATTTTTAAGAAAAGAAAATAATTATAAATGAATTTTTCTTTTCTTTTTTTAAAAATAATTTGGTATACATACCTTGAAATTTTGAAATCAATAAAATGAATAAAAAAATACCCAAAAACATTTTGAAATAGTTGTAACTAATGTTTTTAAGAAAATATATATATTTCAACTTTTTGAAAATATTTCTAAATGACATAATTTGGAAAAAATTTAATGGAAACCTTGACATTGTAATATAATGATTTTTTCAAAAATCAAGAGTTTTTCTTTAAAATTATTTTGAATATTTTGAAAATAAACATATAATAAATTATTTACCAAAGGGGTTGGTGTGGCTCCTAATAGCCTATTTGGACCCTATTCCTTCATATATAAAAGAGATGTCATCCAAGGTGCTACAAGATATTCAAACAACCTCTACAAAAAGAAGGTTATAAAAGTGGCATATACATATTCATTAGTTACAAATTGAATGAAATAGGACAGAAGAGGATGTAGGTTTGAGTCAATGGCTACACCTAGGAATGCATTTTGCAATAACAAGGTATGACTCCTTACTACAATGAATTGTGTTAATTTTTTCAATATAGAATTCCAACCCAAACAATCAAGGAATGCACATTCTATAGAAAGGAGAATATTTGTAATTACTCCACTTCCCCCAATATGCCCAAAGCTCTCCTAAACAAGACAAATTCAACACATGACTACTTTTAAAGTCTACATTTCATCAACACCAAAAAAATTTCTACATGTAAATCACCAATATGCACCAAAAGTTTTCTCTCTCTTGAGAAGACATGTTTGACATGTATTTTGACCTCAATGGCCCCATCATCCTTTTTCTAAGTATTCCTCCTTTTTTGTTTCTAGTGGCAATTTGTGCCAAATTTGGCACACCACACTTCGGAAATATGAACAATAATAAGCAAACAAAAGATTGAGTGTCCACCTTTTCAAAATGACATTCGAACATAGTAGAAGACATATGATTTTGGTACAATTAAAATAAAAAATAAAAATATAACAAATTACATTTTTAAAATTAGATTATTTAACCCAAACTTTTTCTCAAGCCCTCCCACATTTTAATTCCCAAAGAAAACTTGCAACATCTAATATGAAATAATTATCAAGGCTCTCTCCATCACTTTTCACAAATAAAGTTATCATTGGTAGCTTTATTATAGAAATATCAATGTGATGTACTAAAAAGATATGGCATTACCCATTTGTTTTGTCTAATTTAAAGTTATGTTTCAAATACATAGTCTTGACCCAAGGCTAAATGAAATTTTTTGCAACATAATTTTGTAGGGATGTTCAATAGGAAGAACAAAATTAAATCATAACTTTTTTCAACATGTAGCAATTTGGAAAGGTTGGACATCAATTACATAAGTTGTTGACACAAGGGAATAGAAAATTATGGCAAAACATCAAATGCACACCCTACCTACTTGATTTCATGCATGCAATACTCTGCATCTACTACAAGTGCCACCACAACATTGAACTACAAATTGAAAATGTCAATGTTTTAGGCAATGACATGGATCATAAACTTCAGCACAATATTCATCTCATGTCCCTTTTATGTACTTAACTATTCTCCCACCCTTTTTTTCTTATACAAAATTAAAATGAAATTCAAGACCATGGACAACAACAAAGATCACATCAAAATGATTTTAACTTTAACCACCTTAAAGGGGATTTGAGCCCCAACCCTAAAACGGTGCTACCCATCATAATTCAAGGCTTAACCTATACCTAAACTAATTAGAATACAAGCACACAAAAAAATTGGAGAAAATTGCATTGGGTTTCAATTGAAGATGCAACAGAATAATGAAAAAATGGATGTCATTACCAAAGCGAAGGTGTTATTTCAAGTTAAACGCCAAAATCCATCTTCTAGCCCATGAAATATGTTTCAAGTGTTATGTAACACCTATACAAAACATAACAAAATTTAATTTGACAAAGAACATTGAAAACATGCATAGACATGGTTTTAAAATTATGGTTACAACAAAACATGAAAAACCTATAGGATAGGAATTGACCTAAAACCATTGCCACATTTTTTTTATACACTTGAACATTTGTTTCCTCCATGCAGGCAAAATCTAGATTACAAAACTCTTGCCAAGTTAAACATTCCTTTATGCATACCAAGTTTGAAAATGAAAATAACAAAAAGAGAAAAAGACTCGAGGAAAAATATCAAAGCTTAAACCACATCAAAATTGTGGCATACTCTTTATTTGCCGCCAAAAATTTGTTGTCCATAAATACTTGCAAGCTTGAATTAGCTATGCAATTTCGCAATAACAAACTTTGCCTTGCCACTTAGCTTTTGCTTACTCATAAAATAAAAACTACAACATAAAAAAATGATGACTATAAAATCTAGTGCATAGATCCAAGTGCATGCTTAAACAATTCCATAACTTGTTCTTCATGAAATTGATAATGCTACAAGTTTGTTCATCTTCAATGGAACCAAACATTTGGATAACAACAATTTCAACCAATTTAATAAATTCAAAAAAAATGTGGTTGAAGGTGGCACAACAAATAACCTTATGCCAAAGCTTAGAAACCGAGTTTAGTTTACTATCCTCACACAAAATTGCTTGGGCAAAAATATCCTTGGGTGTTACCATTAGGAACATCACATCATCATTTTATTAAATTCATCAAAAAAAATTAAACTATAGGAAACATTTAAATAAAAATTTCCATTAGACATATTTGTTAACTACATTTATTAGGTTGTATAGATTTTGAAACTTTAATGATATCAATAATTTTTTAATTTTTTTGATGTTTCTAATCATTACATGTAGAAAAAGTTCCAAGAATTTTACCATGTTTTTTTTGTTTGAAAATTTTGGTAAAAAACACAAGTTTGGAACATGTTTTGATTTTTTTCTTGGGAAATAATATTCTAAAGTACCTTTGATGGTATTCTATTTGATACAAAGTTTATGTAATTTGTTGAATTTAATATGAATTAATTATGAATTTTCAACGTTTAAGAATGTGATTCTAAAAGGGCATTGCAATTAGGAACTTTTTTGTAATATTTCTAAGAACCAATATTTAATTTAGGCCATATGCTTTGGCATGCAATGTATAAACATGAAAAAAAACAATTTATAGATGTGAAAATATTTAAAATAAGAAGGTTAGGAATATTGTTTAGCCACGCTTGGTTCCTAAACCATTCCATGAGGTGGTTCTTAGTGGTATCACCCAAGTCTATTTTTGGTCACCTCAATATTGTGAATCATGGTCATTTCGAAAAAAGACCTTTGCAAATCCAAATTGTGAATCATGGTCATTTCGAAAAAAGACCTTTGCAAATCCAAATTGTGAATCATGGTCATTTCGAAAAAAGACCTCTACAAATTCAAATTGTGACTTGACATCAAAGTAAACAAAAATTGTTGTAGTCACCAACCTTTTGGGCACACAAAATTGAAAATTTGATTCAACACATTTGGTGAGTTTGGAAACTTTCCTCTACTTCAATAGGATTCCTAGCCTAGAATTGGGGATAAACAACACCCAAGGCAATCATAATTTGATGTTCCAAAAAACATCATTTTAGCTCAAAAATAAGGCCTTAAGTTGCACTGTTACATTCATTTTTCACCTTGGTCACAACCTCCTTGCAAACAACCTTGCTTATAAGTAGATTACTTCTAACACCATGAACATTGGACTAGTAGATTTAGGGTATTTACTTCTAGTTCGTATGAAAACACAACATATTTAGCAATATCCTCTCCTCCATTTATTAAGGTTAGAAAGCCAACTCATGGGAAAGGCCTAATTGGTTAAAGCCTTAATAAAATGAAAATGGTCTAAAATTGGATCTTCAAATTTGGCATAAGGATCATAATAGTGCCTATATAGCTCTTATTGGGCCAATTTTATAAAATCTTCAAAATCATAAACAAAGATGTTTTTGCTTTATGCAATTTTGATCAATGTATGCATTATCTCAAACAAAAGAGGGATATTTGAGGGAACCTAAGAATGAATTCAATGTCACATAAAACATTCAAGTTTTTTGGAACAACCTCACTTTTTGCATTATGAAAATGAATTTTCACAATCAATGAACAATATTCTATGTATACCCATGTTGTTGGAAATAACATGGAAATCCACTTCATTTTCACATTCCTAACAAACTTGTTTCCTTTCATGTTCATTAGGTCAACAAACTTTTGAATCTTCATAAACTTCTTTGGATTATGAGTAATGAAGGCATATAGATTTTGCAAAATGCCTTTTAGCCAATGCACTAGGTCTAGGTTTAATAAAATTAGTCTTATGAGCAAGAAACAAACCCGACCCAAGAATGAGACTACTTTTTCTTTCAATTATAACATCACAACCAATTTTATGGCCATGGAACACACTTGAACCATCACAATCTATGTTAACTAGTTTTCTTCCTAATCTTCCAACCTTAGACCACCAAATTCCATCAAACACTTAAGCATGGAAGCAAAAATATTGTTAGACATGTGGTAGAGAAACCAACTTGGTCAACAAATGAGGACGGGGATCTCCAACTCTAGACCACATAGAGGCAGATCGAAAGCCATTAATGTTATCAACTAATGTGACCTCCTATGCATTAATTGCTATGAAAGTAGTTGTTACAAATGTGGCTTTTGTATTGTCCAACAACATCAAATGCATGATCTTACCATGCCCCAACTTGAAGAATTAAAACGGTGCTTTCTAAAAAGATTATTTGATTTTCCAACAATTAAAACATTGGTTTCAAATTTTTATAATCAATCATTGGACGGCCATGAATAGGAAGGTGATAAATAGTAGCAAATTGCACATATTTATGCTTGTGATTAGTGGGGAAATGAGCTAAAAAAAAATCACAATAGATGGACATGCATGAACAATGAAAGACCATTCATTCTTGGCATGCACATAATCTTTGTTGTAACAATAATAACCAACAATATTGATTACATGCATGGATAACATGCATTTCTAGGAGCCAACATGCTTTAGTAAACTATTTAAATTTGGAGCTAGGAGCTTCCTTTTTTTTCCATAGAGGTGCAAATCTTACATTTGATTCAGTGCATTAAACATTTGTCATCAATTCCATATTCAACCCATGACTGCTTGGTTAGTCCAAGCATTTTGAAAATTTTTTTGCTCCTTCATGCAAATTGATTTTCTTATGATCTTTCTGGGTTTTTAAATCTTCATAAAGGAAAATTGGTGGGTTTTCTGTAAACAACATAGTAGTAGGTGGTGATGAAGAAGAAAATGAACCAAACTTGCTCAAGGTGGGTGAGGAAATAGGGCAGATTGGCTTGAATTTGAAGTTTTTGGGATTTGCAATAGTGGGGCCATTGGTGGTTTTAATACCTTTAGGCTATAGAATAACCCAATGGGGATCAAGAAAATAAGATGTGGCTTTAGGTTGTAGAAAAACCTAATGAAGATCATGAAAAAAAAATTTGATTTTAGGTTGCAAAATAACACTTGATGAGGATCAAGTAAACAAGATGTGGTTTTAGTTGTAGAAAACCTGATGAGGATCAAGAAAACAAAATTTGGTTTTAGGTTGCAAAATAGCCTAATGAAGGTCAAGTAAACAAGATGTGGCTTTAAATTGTATAAAAACCTAATGAGGATCAAGAAAACAAAATTTGGTTTTAGGTTGCAAAATAACCAAATGAAGATCAAGTAAACATAATGCTACAATGAAGAAAACAAAAAGATAGAGGTTTGAGAAAGGATAATAGAAACCCTAGATTAAATTGCACCGAGTTGCAAAAAGAAATTGATTAAAATTAAGAAGTTAAAACTTGTGCATTGATCAACCTCTCATTCCATTTCGATGTTGAACCATTCCTCAGACCAATTCTAAACCTTCTAATCATTTCAACTCTTTGGCAATGTTGAATTATGATCATTGATTAAACAATTGAACTATAAACCACAACTTTTGATTGTTGTCTTTGAAAATTGACAACAAAACAACAAAGTTAAAAGAATTGAAATATCAAAAACTTAAAACCCTAAATGGTGAAACAAAAATTAATCTTGCATAGTGGATTAAAGGTTGTAAACTTGCAATCTCAGAGACTCAATGTGCATTATGCATTGTTGTATTGTGTCATTATGCAATGTCTAGTTGCACAATGAAAAAACTTGCACCAACTCTAAGTATTTCCTTTGGAACTTGGTTATAAGCTCTAGGTAATGACCTAAAGTCAAAACTTGAATCCTCATTAATCTACATTGCAATCTTGTATGCCAAATTCTCCAAACATCCCCATTACATTTGATTCCTTAAGGTTGAAGCTCAACACCTCATAATCAAGTTCCAACATAAACCATAAGCTTTCAAAATTTATTCAACCACCAAAAACAATGTTGCACAATGCAAAGTTACAACCATAAAATCAAATTGATTTTGTAATTACTTCATTAGTAATGCAACCTCACCATGCAAAATCCTTTTGTATATGAAAATTCTTATGCACATAAAATGTTGGCGAACTTTAGGTGTACATAGATCACACGTTGTTGGCGAATTTTGCATGTACACAAATTGCCTATTGCTAGTGATTCATCTTCAAGGATAGAGTAAACTATGGCGAAAAATTCAAGAATGAAACTTGCACTCCTAAAAAATTAGCAATTGTAAGGGGGAAGGAAGTGACAATGTTGGGGTTTAGAGTTTCAAGAAGGTTGCAATGTTGCCAATTTATATAGTAGGATTAGGTTATTTGAATAGGATCACAACCCTAATTTTGTAGAAGGGTGTTACTAACCTTAATATGGACTCACCTTTTGTCAAATTTTCAACAATTTTTTTTGTTGTTTCTATGATTTTAAAAAAATAAAATAAAAAAAACACATTTACATTGAATGAAAAATAATATATAAATATGTATTACATACCCATTTAATGGAGCATTTCTATACAATGACGCATGTAAAAAATACGATGTGTACACAATTCTTCAACCTTATACAAACTAAGAGTAGGGGAGGGTGTAGATACCATGCTTAACAATGCCAATGTGTTTTTAAGTTGCTCCTTAGACTTCTTTGTAAATGATGATGACAAAGTTCAATTACAAATACACAAGTTCCATGCAGTGTTTTTTATCCAATTCCCTTATGGAACTAGAATGGGGAACATCATTAGGTAGATTTCAACTTAGGTGGTGACTTTTCTAAATAACTCGTAAATGTGTAGTCAATAGCCATAAATCTAGCAATACCCTCCTCAAAATTCAGTTTCTTATCACAATTTGGCAATTTTATTCTTTTAAAAAAAAAATTTGTGACAAAATGTTCTATTTTCTGAAAACTATGTCACTTTTTTGTGATTTTTCACCCAAAACAATAAAATTGATCCCATGTGCTGTTGATTCCATTTGTCCTCCACTAAATAGCCTAATTCAAAAAAAAGAAAAGAAAACCCAACTGCCTAATTTCACTAAAATTCCAAATCCATTTCATTAATCGACTTTGTCATTTTTTAACAAAGATTAGGCACCAAAGTGCCTAACTTGGAAGGTGGGTAAAGTGATGTATGGCATGCTACAACAACCATGAAAAGCCCAAAAAGGTTAGGGTAAAAAGAAAAGACAAATTATGATGAAATTTGGGGTTTTCTAAAACTATAGTAGCATTGCCTTTGTGAACATTCATTTGGCCAATTCTTCCTTTTAAAAAAGAAATAATTCATAACTGGCAGGGTAGGTTTGTTGTGAATTTTTTTTTTTCCTCTTCCACATAGGGTATCCAATGACTAGATTTTGGAAAAATAATTGAAACTCAATTTCTTGCTTACAATACACATTTGTTATGCATAAGGTTTGGTTAGAAAATACTCAACTTCATACCCAACAATGATAATTGCCTAACATAATGTCAAGGTAGGGTTTTTTAACCCATTTGTTATGCATAAGGTTTGGTTAGAAAATACTCAACTTCATACCCAACAATGATAATTGCCTAACATAATGTCAAGGTAGGGTTTTTTAACCCAATTGCTATGCGTAGGGTTTGGTTAAAAATACTCAACTTGGTACCCAAAAATGATAACCGCCCAATATAATGCCAAAAAATTACTCAACTTGATACCCAACAACAATAACCGCCTAATGTAATATCGTCAAGGTAGGTTGTTTAACCCATTTGTTATGCATAAGGTTTGGTTAAAAAATACTTAACTCAATACCCAACAATGATAGGTAACTAACTACCCAAAATAAATGTCAAGGTAGGGTTTTTTTTAACCCATTTGTTATGCATAAGGTTGGTTAGAAAATACTCAACTTGGTACCCAAAAAAGACAACCGCCCAATATAATGTTAAGGTAGGTTTTTCTTTTAACGAAATGTGTTTGTAAAACAAATCTTTGATCCCTATGCACTTCTTAGAATTTGAAGGGTTGAGGAATACCTTTATTATCTTGATGAGAGTTGAAAGCCTTTGCCTTGGCACTTTGCATAGTATACAATGCTTTGTAAAAGCCGGGTGCACCTTCTTATCCATTTTGAACCATATGATGTACTATGGTTTATAGTGTATCCTTGATTTCCATGGAAATTTGTTTGATAGACAAATTTGTTGGCATTGCCTACCAAGGCAAAGGGATATTTATTGTCTTTAGATTCATTTATAGAGTATAGTAGCTTAAGGGATTTTGGCCTCTAGGTAATAATAGGTCTATTTTTCTACGAGGATTTTTGAAAGATGATAATTTTGGCTTGTGTTGAAACTTGAGATTAGTTATAATAGAGTTGTAATAATATTTTGAAGAATTTTTTGGTTTCTTTTAGAGGATTTTTTTTGAAGATTAGGTATATTTTTGCATGGTGAAATACTTGAATTTTGATCATTCTTCTTTTTGCCTTCAGATACATGTTGATGTAAATGGTAAGGCCACAATGTGTGATACACCCCTTGTTTTGCATCCTTGATCAAATGAAAGGCAATTCTCATGTTCTGCCCACAATTCAAAATTCGTCAAATTTAAACATTGCACCTGAAAATAAATGGATGGATGGACGGATGGATGGATGGTGGGAGCTTAGAGGACAACAAATGAAAGGTAAATTGTTCCATTTGTAACCATGATCAAAAAAATAATAACATTACATGCTTACTCAGGTTACTTCTTGTGATTCATGCACATGGAGAAGGGAAGGGTCATTGGATGTTTTCATCTATGGTTTGAACCTTACATAAAACCGTCGATGAAAAGCTGCCAACCAGAGTTGCCACCACCCACTTGCACACCATGATGGATGGATGGATGTTGGGAGGATTGTTGCTATCTACTAAACATCCATTGGGTCCATTCTGTCCAACTTGGTGAACACTTTTCCAAGACATTGAAACCCAAAGGCCTTAAAAATGGCCTTACATATCAGTTCAATCCCAATCCAATCCAATCCAATCCAATCCCCGATACACATTCAGATCATCAATCTAACCCTTGGACTAGCCAACTAACCCTAGGGGATTAGTTGCAATAGGGGCAAGGCAGTACAATGGGCCTACCTTGGTTATTGCTCGGTGTAAAGTCCTTCTGCCAGCCAGGGCAATACCATAGACAAAAGCTTGATTTTCAATGTAACTTTGAAGAGTGGATTTGTAAGGTTAGCACATGTCGAAAGGGCATGAGATCACAAGCATGCATATCAAGAATGGAGTCCAATTTTCCATAATATCTTGAGTGTGAGGAAGACATCCCATAATACAACTACTGTGTGTTCATGGAGCCCACACCTTTGTATTCATGAATAACCTTCCTTGAGAGGACAAAAGATTTTATGTCTCTACCTCACAAAACTTGAGGATTTCATTGCACCAATATCCATACAAGTTCATTCTATTTTTCACTAGATTTTGAACAAATTTATCATGACAAAAGTGCTCAACTCCCTAATGGAAATAGATCAATTGTTACAAATGAATTATTTCATTTATAATTAATCTATTTATTTTTTATTTATTTATAATTAATCATTAATATATATTTAAGAATCTTGGCTAAGCACATAGGAACCTAAATTAATTTAAGAACCTAGTCTAGGCTACCGAATTTAACCAAAGGCCACTTAAGCTTAAGTTAGGAATTTAATCAACCTAACTCATCAATTTAAAGTGCAATTCTGAATGTTTCAATTTATGACCTCCTTTCACATCCATGTTTAAACAAATCCTTAACCATTGAATCATTATTTTAAATAAATGAAATATTTTTTCATCACATATTATTATGCACATTCTTTTTTTAATTTATCTAAGTATAATTTTTAGGCTATTCTTAAACTAGTGTAAATTACTTTGAACTATTCTTAGGTTACAATTAACTAAATTTGTTTGTTAAATCCTAGGTTATTCCTAAGCTAATGTAAGTTACCCTATGCTATATTTATGATACCATAGACTATTCATAGGTTACAATACATAAGTTAGTTTAGGTTATTTCACCCTAGGTTATTATTATTATGTTAAGCTATTTTTTTATTATTCTAGACTATTCCAATGTATGTTATTATTGGCTATTTTATCCTAGGTTATTTCATTGTTTGTTATTATTGATTATTTTACCCTAGGTCATTTCTAGTTATCTAAAACCCAGGGTAAAATTGCTTTTAAAGCCTGGGATGGATTAAGCAAGAATAACTTCAAGTGGAATAACCAAGAGTATTTTGAAGTATAATAGCCAATAATAATTAAGAATAACCTATACTAGTCTAGGATGGAATAGCCTTAAATAACATAGGTATAACCTTAAGTATTTTAAACAACAACATTTATTCTCTAGATTTATCCAAAGTCTATGATTTCAAGTTTCATACATTTGTGCGCCCTAATTAATTTTGAAAAGACACATTTGGACTTAATTACATGTCAAAAGACGCACTATTTGATACAAAAAGAAACATAATCTAAGAATCCTTAATCTTCATCTTGGAACGGTTGAGATTGGAAAAGGTGATGTATCATTTTCATAATGTATCATGCTAGAAATTGTTCCTTGCTTTTTGTCTTTCAAAGAACCGTAGGAAACTTGTATATCCAAATCTATAATTTAAAAAAAGGCTTAACCCTATCTAGTTTCCAAAGGAACATCTATAACAAGCAAGTCCAATGTCTTTTAATTTCGAGGTATGGAAATAATGTAATTACCACCGTGAATTCTTATATTCTCATACTACTCACAATTCTATAACATAATTACAATATAAATGATCGCTACAAAGTGTTTTAAATTTTTCAAAATAAAAATTTGTATTCCATGACCCAATTTGACACCATAGGATGGGATACGATGAGGCCCTAACGTCATGGAATTTGATTTCTTGTAAAGATGCCCTTTGATTGAACTTTTTCCATGATGTAATTTGCATTTAGAACATTGTTTTGAACAATTGTACGCTTGTTCATCACCTTTGAAACACACACAAAAGAAAAACATAATAGGATAAAATCCTTGAACATTGGCTATTTTTAATTTCAAACCTTCCTATAACTTTTAAACCAAAAGATCTCTAGCTCTTTTTGCTTCAAAGGGTAGGAATCACCTAGAAAATGTTGATCCATGCCCTGATGGACCCAACCAGATGAGGAATTAAATGCCTCAACATTTCCAAAAGCTTGAATGAATCTAACATTATCTTAACCAAATTATTTTGCAAGTTGCCAGCCATCACGTTAGATAAAAGTTCCATTTTATTAAAAGAATGGTGTTTTTGTCTTGTCCTTGACCAATAACCTGGGTTCTTGTTTTCCAAATTAAGTTAATTTGAAAAATGTACAAAAAACAATCATGTAAATAATGGGTTCAAACAATGTCACTATTCAATAAACAATAATGATCATAATTTATGTAAATCTAAGTAAACACCAAGCTCTTGACTATTGTCAAATTGATGCACATTCAATATGTTTTCATAATTTTTGAAGTTAAAGAAGAACAATTTTTACATTAAAGATCTAGGATATAATGCGTCCTCTTTATTATGCCCAAAATCATTCATTTGAATGTACATGTTGTAGCTTTAATTTTCATTGTGTGGATCTCGAAAGTAAGGATTTAGCACTATTTGCACAAATAAACCAAATTGGCTTTTAAAAAGAAATTACCACAAGGGAGAAAACAACAATAAAAGGCTGGAAGGAGCGAAATAGGACCATAATGCCAAATTGTGAAGGGCATTAATCTACTTGGAATTATCTTTTGAAGTGCTCCCAAGTTCCTAGTTAGGCCCAAGATGGGCCTTAAGTTATTCAAACAACGAAATTGTGAGGAACTCGAAGCACGCTCCCAACTCTCAGCACTAGAAGGGGTAGAAGGGTGTGTTAAAGCTCCGAAATGGGATTAAGAAGAGTGACAAGCTTTACTTACTTACTCAAACATGCATCAAACCAACCAACAAGTTGGTTATATCACATTTTGGAACACCTTTAGTGTTAGGACAAGCCATGTGCAATTCTGGACTCACAAGACTCACCATGGCCTGAACTCGGGGGAAGCCACCATCTTCCCCCATATAGTATTCTCTATGCCTCTCCACGGCACCCACATCCGAATGGCTTTTTATCCCGAAACTCCCAAGAAGGAGTCTCGAAATTGTCCCGGTTTGGACTCCCGGGACTTCGTGAGGTCATAACTCTTTGTTCAGACTCCGATGAGGTCTGAAGAAAACTTGTAGATTTCCTTGAGAGCTTTTCAATGGTGTGTCACACTCCACCTGCACGCCCCAGGGTCGAGTCGATTCCTAACTTTTAATGGTCGGGAATCAAATTGTTAGTTTGACTCTCGACCTTTCTTTTTGCCATAGCTTGTGTTATAGATGTCCAAATGGCCCATGCAAGCCCATTTTCGACATCTGCACTTTGATATCTTTCCAATGATATAATGAACACCCTAATGCAAAGTGTTTTGACCCCTGCAATCAAACTCTGAAGTTTCGAAAGTCCCGAAGGACTCCCAAGTCCCCATTTCAAAAGTGTGAGTTTCATCCTCACACTTTTTCAAAGTAGGGTTGCGACATCTTTTGTCATGATATCTACATTGATGGTCGACTTTCTATTCAAGGGATCAATAAGGTTCTCGTTCCTCTTCCACCCACTAACAAAACACTAGCACCAACTCTTTCAACATAAGACCAAGAAGAAGGTAGGTTTCATCCTTAGCCCCCAGAGTCTCCAATTTCTTATCTTTTTTAAAAACAATTTGAAATGGGTGTTTTTTTTGTGGTTTGCAAGAAATCTACAAAAGCTTTTGATTTGTTGTGGATTTGGATTTTTCTTTTTCAAAGCTACCATGGCTTGGAAAAAGTAATATGGCTACTACATTGAGAGCTTTTTGGGGACTTACATTGTTGATACATCTTGATAAGCACGATGACTTTCAATTTTGTAATTCCCCATTTTTCTCTTACACATGTTTGGGGTTTGTGGAATGAGCAACAAAAGTGTCATAAAGATGATGAGTGAGGAAAAATGCCATTATTATGTATTTGGGTCACTTCTTCAAAGCTACCATGGCTTGGAAGCCATGTGGTTATGACATTGAAAGCTTTTTGGGAACCTACATTGCCAATGCTTCTTGAGAAACACAATGATTCTCAGTCTTGTAATTCCCCATTTCTCTCTTGCAAATGTGCTTGGTGTTTTTCACAATTTGTAAAATAAAACCTTTTTTATTTGTTATGTATTTAAGGTTGCTTCTTCAAAGTTGCCATGGCTTAGGAACCATATAATACATTGAGAGCTTTTTGGGGACCCACATTTGCTAATGCTTCTTGGCATGCATGATTGAGCCTTGTAATTCCCCATTTTTTTGTTGCAATTGTGTTTGTGGTTCGTGGCACAAGCAACAAACATGTCACATAAATGAAGAATCATGTCACACAGATGATGAATGAGAGAAGAAGATGCCATTACTATGCAAGTGGGAAAACATGGAATGAAAAAACTTTCAATGTTAGACACTTGTGTATTCAACAATGTTTCACAAATTTTCTTTTCCATTGGGCAATCCACAATGGATAATGAAAATGTGCATTAAAAAATGCTACAAATGTGCACATTGAAACTGTTATGTTTTAAAGATTAAGGTTAATGCAAATGTGCTTGAGGCCTCTTTGTTGGAAACATGAAGCAATATTGCGAAGATGTTTCAAAATTGTTCTTTAGCAAGCACTCAACTACTTACATTTGACAACTGCATCATATTGTAAACATATTGTACACATTCTAGCCTTGATAAGCAAACTTCATTCTAAGGATTATATATCTATTTTGCACTACAATATGTGGCCAAACCTATAGAAATGTTGGCTTCCTTGCTGCTCTCCCTCCTAAAATGGAATATTTGCAACCAAAAGACACATCCCTTCAAACATTGTGTAAACCTTGCCATTATTTGTAGGTGGTCAATATCTCTGCATGGAATTATCCATATTTTGTCTTTCAATGTGTTTGTTGCGACCCTACTCACAAGCAATGTTGTATTATATAAGTTAAAGGAATATGCCTTGCTCATAGGCTTTGAAATTTCTTAACTCCTTTATGAGGTAAAATTTTGCAAAAAACAAGTCTGAATTGAAGTTTTTAAGCAACTTTAGTCCATACTTTATAATGCACAACCATAATCATTGAAGTCTTTTATATAAAAAAATCTTTTTTCATACTTGTGTGGAATTGATTTTGAGAAAGAATCTTATTTCAACAACTATGTTATCGATGTTATTACTAATGTTCTTCTTTTCAGTAGTATGTGCTTGGCTTAGTAGTGCTAATAGCCATGTGAATTATGATCTCAAAATACAACATCTCGAAAAAGTTATATCTCGAGGTGTTAACAAAACTATCATGGAACATTTAATGAAGCTTTATAGAGAGATTGCATTGGGTTGAAGGCTACCTACTTATGATGGCCGCAAGAACCTTTGTACTATTGGGCCTTTATCGTTCCCATCCAAGGAGTTCCAAATAAGCCTTCTTGGGGAAGATGACAGTAGCAATACCCAAAGGTTCCTAAATCAAATTCTTCAAAAATAGCTTGATACACCTTTATGAACTAGGGTTGTTGTCCCACAATTATGACTCATCTTATTATTGGAATAGGAATTGTAGACCACATGTTATGTTTTGAACAATATGATACCAAGTAAGTTATGTTGTGGATGTTCTGTGGATAATGTTTAGACACTCGTGGAGAATGTTGGCACAAGGTTGAGCTCAGATCTTTTGCCCTTTTTGGCTACATTGAATTTTAAAAAAGAAAAAAATAAACTTGCCAAGGAAGAAACAAACCAATTGAAGTAAATAGAAAAGAAGAAGTAGGCCAATGAAGAGATAGACCAATTGAAATAATTAGAAAAGAAGAAGCGGCAGCTTGAAAAAGCCCTTGATATAGCAATTGCCATTCGCATAGAGCTTGAAAAGAAAAAACAAAGACGCAAGGATGAGGAATGACACCTCAATAAAAAAGGGGTTGCCCTTGTTGAAGCTATGGCTTTGCAAGTTGGTGATACTTATTAACATATCCATCTTTTGCACACTTTTAGCATCATGTTCGTTCATTTTTTACCAATGCAAACTTCTTTCATTATAAACATTCATTGGAATCCTTTGATATTAACAAGTTGGCACATGGAATATCATGTTATATGGAGGTCCTCATTTATTGGCAGGCTTAGACATGGAACCTCTTGCAATAGAAACCCCTAAATCCTAAACATTTGCTATAAGCCTTTAATACTAGTGGGTAGGTTAAATGAATCGGGGATGTATTAGTGGTTATGAGGGGAAGTCTCTTTGTGTTCTTGGTTGCACATGTTATCATGGTACAAGATGATGATTCCTTTGGCGAATATATTGTAGAGAAGTGTTTTTTCTATTGGTATGTACCATATAATCCATCTTTTAACATTAATGTTGACATGCCATTTGTTCAAATCTTAATGCTTGTCTTATTAGTTTAATCATGAAATGAATTGTGTGGATCTTCTAGTAGTACCATCTTTTTAAGTGAACAACAAGAGTTGCACTTATTCAACAATATGTGGAAATTGTCATATGAAGTATTCCTAGGCAGAAAAGAAAACTTTCAGTTTCAAGTTCTAGAGATTTTTGGTAGTGGAATGATGCAAATGATTTGTGCAGGTTTTGGTTAATGAAGAATCCAATTAGCTAGGGCAACACGAGTCACAAGTGAAGGGGATTGTCAGAACCAAACAGATGGGGAAAGAGAATCCATCTTTCTGGGATAAATGGGTATGAGACTCAAAGAAGGGGACCTATGCAACACATTAGGTTCAAGTTTTATGGCAATTTCAATAATTTCCCTATCAATTCTTTTGTCATGTAACACCTTTAATGAAATGGCACAACTTAGGTTAATCATAGATAATTTAATATTTGTTGTAGGCATTAAACTTGTGTGACATTATTATACACAAGTATGTCGGAGTAGCATTCCTATTGCTTTGATTGGTTGCTTTGGAATGTGCAGTTTACTAGCTATATTTACTTTAATACTATGTGCCAAGATGTTTTTGCAAATACTAATGGTAATGAGAAAGAGACAAAGGGGTGGAATTCAAGTGGGAGGGATACACATGTTGAAGGTTGGCATGTGGGTGTGAAAGATGATGCTGGTGTAAAAGGGGATATGTTGGAAGGTGAAGAAGAGGAGGGTACAAGGCAACTTTCCACTTGTGTTGAAAAAACATTTAAGGCCAATGATGAAAGGGCCCGTGTAGTTTTAATGGCAATACACTTGGTTGTTGCATAAGTCAATTAATGTTATTTTTCATGTTCAAGTGGGGTGATTATGATAATGGAAAAAAATTTAAGCTTTCAAGACACAACTCAAGCACGGTTGATTGATTTTGGATGAGCTACTCAATAGATTCTTTTTGTAGACAAAAGTAGTATTTGAGCATCTAGGGAGCCTCAAGACAATTTCATGGCTTGTGAACTTGCTTGAGTTTGCATATTACATGTCCTATTATAAGTATATTATTGGGCAGCCACTAACACAACTCTTAGAAACACAGACAAACATAAAGAAAAAAACATTGAACCAATTGTGTCTACAACAAGTTCTAATTTTGAACTAGCTTCTAAGTTATACTTTGTATTGTCCATCAAGCAAGGTTAAAACCAAGACAAGGCATCTCCATTGTTTGATTATCCAATACTTAGTAAGGTAAGTTCAAATTTAATTTTGTTATGTGTATTGTTCAATCCCATGAAATAAAATGGTTCTTTTGTAATAAAAAATTAAACCATTGGTGGCTTAGAAACACAAGAAGTTGTTGCCAATTTAGTTTCACATGGGCCTCAAGTTTTGTTTGGGATGGGTGTGTTGAAGGTGATAGAGGGCCCTGATGAACATGTTCGACTTGTTTTATCACGAGTAGCACCCATGTCCCCCCATGCTGAGGAGCTTTTACAAATTGTCGTGTGTGCCCCTATTCAGCATGGTTATGATATGAACCTACCATGTTTTATATTTTATTATTTTTGACTCTCGACTATGCCTAGAGGCAGTGATTATTTTTGTCTAACTCTTCTGGTTCAATTGCTTATTGAAAACATCACATATCAACTATGCTTTTGATAATACCAACATATTTTGCTAAAATGATTAATTTGTCATAAAAATAGGTTCAACCGCCATTTCTTAAAAATCTTGAAACTTTCAACTAAATTTGATAATTTAAAAAGACATAAAAAATGTATTATGTTTACTTGCAGTAAAGACTTGGCAGTCCAAAAGTAGATGCTAGTCCTACCTAAATGGGAGATTCAAAGTTCAAATCACATGATTTTGGTTTGAGTGTAAATTTTCTTTCCCCTAACCACACATTTTGGGGATTATTAAATGTTGGGATAGGGATGGTTTCTAAACATATAGTTTGCCAACCAACTTTGTGTTGTTACACAAAAAGAGTTGACATATTGAATTTTTGACCTACCTCACACTATATGTTGCTTGTTGGGCTTATCTAGGATTACCAGAGATGTGTGCAACAAGCTTCATCCAAGTGCCAAACATGATTTCCATGAATGAAACAATGGGCTCACTTAATATGCCCAACATTAATGTATGTCTAAAATCGGTTCCTAAATTCAACTATGATGCTCTTAGCACTATGATAACTCTACAATTCCAAGAGGAGGGATTTGTATTTGTGGTACCTTTTTGTTTTTTGGCTACTACAAATGCAAAAACCTCACTAAAGAGGTCCTAGTTGATGGGTGGGTTCACACAAGTAACTAAAGTCCTATGTTTATGTTTTTCATGAAAGACAAATCCTTTCAAGTTCCCTTAAAAGAATGTTTTTGGGGTTCAAGCATGAAGTGAAAGGAAATAATGTTTTTCTAGTAGGATAAGTTTTTTATCATATTCTTTTGTCCTTTGGTTTTTTTGTCAAAACAAACATGGTTTGATCATGCATGATCATGGTTTGCTTTTGTGTCAAAACAAGTTTTTATAAATGACATCAAGTTGGTTTTGTGGGAAGTACTATTTGTTGAAGATGGGTGTGCCTCAAAATGATGATTGGCAACAAAGATCAATTTGTTTGATTACTAACTTGTAGTCAAATTGATTTTAAATTGATTTTAAGGTCTTGGAGTTTTTTTTTTGTTGTGTGGCTTCTTGCTTTCTAAGGATCCAAATATTACAAACTTGGGCTCCAGGCTACTATGCACTACTTGGGATAATAAATTGAAACTATTAAAAAATTTGAAGAATAAAAAAAAAATGTCTGTCATGCATTATGCATTACACTATATACAAAAATATGTGGTAATACATTACATTATCTATCATTTTGAATTTTTATCTATTTTTTTTTTCTTAAAAAAAAGAAGATAAAATGCAAATAAATTCATTACTTTTATTGTGAGATTCTTGAATTGACATTAAATAACCTTGGATTAATCCAAAGTTTTTTTCCCTGGTCATGGGGTTCTAGTAATAAAACAAAATCATGATGAATTACTTCATTTGGTAGGGAATTATATCAACAAATAATGAAACATGATGATTACATTATGATTCCATAGTAACATAACTTTAGCCAAGGTGAAACGATTAAGATAGGGTGGACCTATTTCACTTTTAAGGCCCCATAATGATTTAGGGGTGAAAGCATGGTTAGGTGTCTCAAATGTGGTGTTTGAAAGTCCATAATAAAACATTATTGATTTTTTTTACAATTTTAACAATTATCAAACCATAAGCCCTATAATTATCCCCTATTCTTTTAATCATAAATATTAATAAGCCAACCAATGAATATCCCTAAACATTTGATTGATAAAAAAATCCATGCAAAAGATTAAATTTTTTAATGTGAAATGGACTCTCAAGGATAGAAATTTACAAAAATCAAATCATTTAAAATTTAAACAAATCAAATATATATATTAAAAATTTTCAATGCACTTCACTAATAAATTTTCATTTGACGACGCTTTACTTTTTTAATTTTAATTTTGACACTATTTTCTATGTGATAGATGTAGTGCTATCATTTCAAAAATCCATTATGAATCCATAATCTTTTTAAAATTCATCCAAAAAATTTATCATGAAACCCATTAAAGTCTACAACAACATGAATAATTAAAAAATTGACAATATTAATTGTCTTAAAATTTTGCATTTGTATGTAATCCAAAAAAATTACAAGTGTGACAATCCAAATTGTCCACCTATTCATGCTTTCACCCTTAGGCTATTGAATTGCACCCCTCTTTCACCTATTTAAGCCTACTTAAAAGGGGGGCCAAACTTAGTATTAAATGTTAATAGCACACACTAACTTAAAACATGGTAATCTATCGATGCCAAACCTAACGTTGTTGACCCTAACATCAATTTTAGTTGGATCCACATGTATGATAGTTATTGATAACTACTGGACCTTCATACCATCTTCAAAATTACGTTGTGTCCACAAAACCTTTTGTTATATTTCCTTTTTTATGTTTTTTTGAAATTGATCTTGCATTATGCTATTTTTCATGGTCTCTATTGCTTTTACTCTTGGCATTCATTGTTCACTAATTGATTTTACTAATTAATTCACTAATTCTCTTTCAAAATGCTTTCATAACATTCCACATTTTGTTTTACAATGTTCCTTCACATCACCTCAAACTAATTATTTGTTTAGTTGGTGTTTTTTGCTTTTTGCTTTGCAATGTCTTTGTTTTCCATCTTTGTCTTCAATGTTTTGTAACGTCTATATTTTTGTTTTTTTGTTTTATAGTTTTTTTGTTGTTTTACAATGTTTTTGTTTTTTTCTTGATAACACAAGTTGTCTTGCATTGTTTTATGCTTGTTTTGCAAGAATTTTACATTATTTTGTAATGACTTTCTTTGACATCATTGTTATATTGAGTTTTTCTTTTTTTCCTTTTTTTTCATTTTGTGACACATTCATTTAACATTTTGTAGTGCCTTTGTTAACTTATAACACCTTTGTTGATAAACAAATTTGTTGTCATACATAACAAGTACGTACGATGATAACACAAAACTTAATTATTTGTTTTTTCAACTTTAATCTTTTTTTAAAAATCCTTTCATCTTGAAGTGTTTTTGTTTCACATCACCAAGTTCATCTTATGCAACACTTTCATCTTCCAATGCCAGTGCCAAAAAATATTTCTTCTATCACAATATAGACAAGTAATTGAAGTTCAACATAAACACTAACTTTATGATTTCTTTGATAGTTGGTTGTTTTACATTGTTTTGTTGTTTGTTAAAGATTCATGTATTTCACACTCTTTCTTGTCATTTTGCAAAATTTTACAAATGGAACAATGTGAAATCTTCTTTTAGTTGGATGTGTGTTTATAATGTTCATTTGCCCATTGCAAAAGGTTTGTGATAACAACCTTGTTTAGTTAATGACAACTTTGTAAGATATTGCAACTTCAACACATCACCTTTTGATATGTTGGTAACATCAAAGCCATAGTATATATGTGTACATATTCCTACATAACTTATCAAGGTAATTAGTGAAAAGCTTGGTGACTAGGTGAAACCTTGAAGTACCATGTGGTTTAGCCATTTCTAATTGGAAAAATATGACAACATAGGTGGATCAAGCATTTCTAAATATCAAAGGAAATAAGTTTCTCAATATTTATAATCAACTAAAGTGTTTCATTTTAAAAATTGACATGAAATACTAAAAGGTCATTCTTGGGTAAAACCAACTAATAGGAGCCAATTTTGGTGTAACCAGTCCTTGGTTTTGATGTTCATAAGTTTCGTAAACTTAGTTAATGTTGAAAGTATATGCCCTTTTAATATATTAATATAACATCTAGATAAATTTGAAAGGTAATCCAATAAATATATAGTACCTTTCAACACATTTAAAAGCCCATAACCAATGCTTTTCAACATAGTGAAATAGTGTAAAAACAATGTTGAAGCATTGTTGTTTAACACTATCGAACATGTTTTTCATCCAATCCCATGTTGCCACATCATTTTTTCAAGACTAATCATAACAACTTAGGAGGTTTCCATTGGGTCATATTTGCCCATTTTTACCCTCTTGACAAAAAATAGAAAGGTTGTTCAAATGGTTGAAAATGTTTTTAATATTTTGAAACATACATTTTCTACTTGGAAGTGGTTTGTGAAATTATTAACTTCATCACCTATTCTAAACATTTTCATGCAAATATTTAATTGCATTTTGTAAACACTATCATTTGCCTTCATGAAATCCCTCAAACACGGAGGGTTCATGTACATGGCTTACATGTTGCTACTCATGTGAACATGTCCATCATGTCATTGTAAGTCCTTGTGAAGTGTTTTGGCAATCCCAAATCAAGCTTATCATTCACTATGAAGGGTGAAAACATGCTATTGTGACACCCTTTGGGGCACTTTTGGGTTTAGTATTATAATACATATAGTACAATTGTTCCAAAAGCATGGTACATTTAATTTTGGGTATTAATTTTGGTTTTTGGGTTCTACATCAATTATTTTTACAAAACTACTACTATGTAGTATTATTTTTAAAATAATAATAAAGTTCACTATCTATATTGAAGGATCCATGAGTACACTTATAATATACATTAATATAAAGGTCATAGTTTTGTTGTGACTACTCTAACTTTAAGGTTTCATTAGTCATTAAAGTAATCAATTTTAATGAAATTATAAAAATGGCCCATCTACCTATTTTTGTCGTCTTCTACATGGATGTGATTTCTTGTCAAAATTTCAATTTACCACACATATATTTCATCTTTGTTGAAAACACTCATTTTTTGATATGAAAATTTACAAATTAATCACATGGTATCCAAACATATTTGAAATGACATATAGTTCAATATACCTTCAACTTTCATAAAAACTAAAAATCATTTAAGTTTTTAAAAATAATATATTAATGTTTTTGAATACATAAATACATTACATTCCTTTTCACAAATATACTCCAATCTCCCATTTTATTAAATGAAATGAAATAATTTCTTTTCTAATCTTTTGCGTAGGTTATATTATAACATAATATGAAAAAATATTTCAAAAAGTTTGAAATTGGATGCACTCAAACATGCACATCCCTGGAAAATAGTATAATGTGACACTCAAAGGGGGTCACCATAGTGTGCTTTCACCCTGAGGTTCCAATACTTTTCATTGTAACTAATGCCATTCATGTGATCATAAATCAACTTGTAATCACCATAAATAGCTCCCCACTTAGTTTTGCAAGTTGGAGCAATTTGAAATGTCTTTGATCCAACTTTTAACACACCTTAGGTTTGTCAAATGGCCATATCAAAAGTAAAAGAACTTGTTGATTCCCAAGTTTGCAACAAAATGAAAACCTAGGGCATGTTCTTTAACTCCCAAGAGAGAAATAAAGGTATGAACTTCAAGATGGGATTAGGATGGCATCACAAATCATAATTCAAAATGAAACCAACCTACATAAACCAAAAAGAGGATGGTTACTACAAGTTGAAATCAAAATGTTGCATTAATAAACCATGAGTATACCAAACTCACAAAACAACCATGGCATGGATTTGAAAAAAGAAAACATTTTTTTAATATAATATACTTTGTGACTAGCAATGGGGATTACATCAAAGTGGCAAAAAATCACAAGGCTTTCAAAAAAGAATCTTAAAAATTCTTGATTTTCAACAAGTTATGGGTCTCATATTTCTTACATAAAAACTATGATCAAAAAATCTTCAAAGGGAAAATTGTAACTCTTGAAGAAACCCTTTCAATTTTATATCACATGCTCAAGTTGAAGGTCATATATGACCCCTATTTCTTGGGGTTTAGTGGTCAAAAGTCAAACTACCAATTTGATTCCCTACTTTTTGTTTGGCCATTTAATTCTTAGCTCACAACTTCAAATGGAAAATGGGAGACCACTTTCCATATATGCATTTCAAGACCGTTCTAATGGTATATTGGGGCCCAATTTGGACCAAGTTTACTACATTCAATTTTGTCTTTAAAATATGGGATTATGGCTAAAGTGGGAAACCCATTTGGGAATGTTCAAACTCATTCTCCCACACCTAATTGGGGTGTGTTTGAGTCTTGGGAAACTCTCCTAATTTGTTCCCCCTTGTGCCCTAACCTTGGTTGCAAACCTAAGGTTAAAATCACAACAACTTTCATGATAACTTTAGAAATGTGATTCCATTCGATGAACTCATAGTTTCCACATTGTTTTTTGGATCAATAGTCTCCAAGTTCACCTCATGGTTTGGGCCTCTTTGCCTTGATGAAAGTAAAAACTTCAAATTTTGTTTAATTTTGTTATTGCATCCTCAAGCTTTCATTTCCATAAAATCTATAACTTGTACTAACTTGCACTTTCCTTTGCTATGGGGCAAACCATCTTGTACCACTAGGAACTAATACAATTTGATTTTCTTGGATTCATTAAACTTTTAAAAATCGCAGGAATTTGTTTTTTAATGAGTACATTTATTAGGTTCCATAGATTTTGAAATTTCAATAACATTAAAAATATTTTGTATTTTGATGTTTTTAATCATTGCATTTACAAATTGTATTAACAATGTAATGTTGGTTCCTTCCCTTGAACCTTTTGGTCAAGAACACAAATTTGAAAGATGATTTGAGAATTCTTTTGGGAATTTTTTCTTAAATTAATTTTGAATTCATTCTATTTTTATTTTTTACTAAGAAATTAATTGAGTAAGTATAATTTAATTATGAATTTCCAAAGTTAAAGCTATTGATTCTTAAAGGGGTCATCTTTATTAAGAATACAAAATTTTAACAATTTCCATTGTTTAGGAACACAAAATCAACTTTAGGTCATATATTAAAACATGTACTGGATAGACATGAAGAAAAATAAAATAAAATTGTGTAAACATTTAAAGCAAAATACCTAGGAAAATTATTTGGCCATTTTGGTTTTTAAAGGAATTCCTTGAGATGGTCCTGGTGATACCACCCAGGGATGGGTTTGCCCTATGTCACAATGGAAGTGATGATCCGATAGTGCCATCATTGAAGGACTTATAATGTTTGCATACATGGTTCTTAGATTGTAGTTATTATACACAATTTACTATCTATGCAATTTTTCTTTTTTAATTTTTGTAATGTTGATTGATTATGGGTTTGTGTAAGTTTCTAGAATTCAAAGATTTAAAACTATTACATACATCTTTGATACACTTTGTAAAAAATCTTATACAATTCATTATTAATGCAATTGCTCCTTTTCAATTTCTTTGTTGGTTGGTTGATCGATTGTGTGTGCGTATAAGATTATGATACAATGAACCACACCCATCTCCTTTTCCAAAAACACAATAGTGAATAGTTGACATTGGAAAGTGATGTGGTGTTTAACCATTGCACAAAATTTATGTTTGAATTACAATTTTGAGTTTTACAATTTAATCTTTAAATTTCTATATTTTACAATTTATATTTACATGAATCCAATTGACAATCCCATCATGTAAAATGTAATAATTATTTAATTTTCATTAATATGAAAATTCCCCCAAAATTTTGAATCAATTTTGAAAATTCTTATTCAAATTATTTAAGACTTCGTGAATGCTTATAAGTTTTAAATTATCATTTTTCACATTTAAATGTTAATAAATGTGAATTCATATGTCATATACTTTTATATGTCATTTTTGCATGTATATTACATCACAATACATATGTTACATGAGAAATATTGAATTTGAAGTTGAGTTGAAAACTTGCAAAGATGTATTCAATAATGATTACAATTGCAACGACTCATTTTATCACAAACTTGTGCACTGCGCAAGTTTCTATAATCTAAAGATCTAAAAAGGTTTGCATACATGTTTTTTACACTTTGCTAAAATTATTATGCAATTAATTACCAATGCAATTGTTCTTTCTCAATTTCTTTGTTGATTGGTTGATTGATTGATTTGTGTGTGTGTGCATGCACTATATACGTGTATGGCATTTATAAACTATTTGTTGATGTTTACTTATGGTGTTGGAATAATTCAATTTCAATTGTTTGTGGGGTTTGCTAGTTTCGTTATTGGAGAATTTTGTGATCAATTATTGGTGCAATTTGCTAGCACTATTGGAAGATGTCACAATTGACTTCTAATGCAACCTATGCGATCTATTAATGTTCCTTGAAAACTTCAAAATCATCTTGAACTCTACCACTAATAGAACATATATCAACAATAATGTAGAATTTGAACAACCTTGAATATAACAAGTCTTGTAATGTAACTTTTATAACACTTGTAGCAAAACATATAATTTGTAAATGTGATCTTCAAAACCTTGCCAAATTGCAAATGGTGATGGAAAAGGAAATATAAACAAACTTGCAATGAATAATGACATTGAAATTTAGCATGCAATTGAAATTGGGAGAGGAAAAGGGAGAAATAGAAGGGGCGGATGCTCTTAGTGTTGAAAAGCTTACTTGATTTTTGTGATTTTATGTAACATTGTTCTAAATGCATAAAATCTTGTTTTTTTGAAAATTTTGTTGTCTTAACATTGTTTATTAACACTAGGTTACTATAATGCCAAGTCAACTCATAAATTATATTCTCTTTACCATCTCCTATATCTTTAATTAGTTGGATCCCATTACAACCACGGTACCACCATTTCATTCAACTACCAACATATATTGTGTAACTATGAATGCAACCTTATCAACATCAAGACCGAAGCTCAAACCTTGTGCAAAAGAAACAACTGATGCAAGATCACATCTTTGTAGAGATCCCTCAATGTATAATTGGTTAAACAAGATTTTGACAAATTTTGATAAAAGAAGATTGTCTAAACGCTTGGGCTTTTATAACATATATAAAAGATAATTTGCTACACAACATTGATAATCATGTCATACAATTGTGTGATTGTGGTAGCAAAATAATAATCCAATTTTGAAATGTTCCGAAATAACTACCACGGAGTTTGCATAATCTTCCGTAGGGACATTGTTTCAATATATATAAAAATTTATATAAACATGAGGAAAATATGCATGTAACAAGAAACAAATGCACTTGAAAAAATAAATAAGTTTCAATTGCTAATGAGACCCCAAGATGTATACCTTATGTTGGTGCCAAACCTTTCCTTGGCCCTAATTATTATGGATGTTGGAAAAAAAAAAATTACCAAAATAATGCAAACTTTAGTGGTATTTTAGGTGGTTCTAATTATTGTTTTCCCATGGTTTTAGTAGTTGATAAGTGACAACAAATTTAATTATTGATGAACAAAACAAGGTACCATTTGATAGTTGGGAAGGGAAAACAAGTAACAAGAGGTGTTGGTTGTCATCTTTGTTGTGTTCTTCTTCAATTGAACAAGTTCACATTCCCAACCTCACTTTTCAATTTGTCATTTTCTTCAATCTAAAAGGTTTGTGCTCCCTTTACAACTCATTACAACATGGACAACAATAGTAGCCGCAACAAGTTTGCACTAATTTTCTATCATTTTGATTTTGGAATGGTCTACATGGTAGTGGCAATAAAAGAAAAGCAGGTTACCACACTTTAAGCACTATTTGGAACAACTCATTATGTGTTGCTACAAAATTCCTTACAAGGTTTTATGGTGAGGCCTTGTGTCTTCTCGTTCCTTTAGTCCATTCAATAACACAATTTCCTTATATGCATGTATTTTCTCTTTCTTGGCAAACCTATTATGTATTTTTTGAACAAGTTTTATAAAATTAATTGGAAAGAACCAAGGTTGTTGTCATTTGTGTTATCTAATCCATTAACTTTTTTGGGATTTTACAATTATAATTTCTTATTTTGTTGAGTTACCTTTAGCATGAAAATCGATATCTTGGTGATGGTCAAGGGATGTAATGAATATCTTCACCTCCAATTTGGAAGTATATTAATTACTATTTCAAATGCAAATGAACAACCTCAAGTTTTGTTTTTGTTGGTGAAAGCACATTAAGGGTGAGCCATTTTTCACCAAAAAAAGTGATGTTTAACAAACATTATAGTACACAGTAAAATAAAATGTTGATGACATCCTTTAATTTATTTTTTAACATTAAAATTTTCATTGGTATATTTCAAAAAATAAAACAACCACACCAATGGGCATTTCATTTTTCAATATGCCACATTTCATATGAAAATATGGCATATTCAATAACATATTAAATTCTATCCTTTTGCCCTCACTTGCTTCCTAAAATATGCAGGGAATGACCTCCTTAAGAATCAAACACGTAATAAAAATAATCAACACAACATAACATAGTATTTCAATGGCCAAGAAAATTGCCATTTGTGGTTATTTTGCTTCATAAAAATTCTCAAAAGGTTGAATTCAAGGTTTACGTTAACTTTGAATGGTTATTTCATTTTGGAATAAACCCCCAACCATCATATATCTAATTACATTACATGTTACTAATGGGGTTTAATTGTTAAAACATTACCATTATAAACATGTCAACCCAAGGTGTTGGGGAGTTTGCAAGTTGGAGGCGGGTTTTAGCTATTGCAAAACTGTCAACATGCCCCATAACCTTGATAGACCTTGTCAAACAACCATAAAATTTCAGCCACACAATTCCCATACTGAAACATAGCTCTAAGCAAAGCCAAAAAATAACATTTCCAAGTAATAAGTGCGTTGTTTGTAGTCAAAGAACAAGTTTAGTTTCTTTGAAATTTGGAATTGTTGTAGCTATGATTCTCAAGTGTGCCAACATTGCTTGCATTCAAACATGTAATTACAAAAAATACAAGAAAAAAAGAAGAGGAAAATGATATTTTAAAATGTTAAAGAGAAAAAAACAAAACAAAAGAAGAAAGAAAAAGATGACACAAAAGAAGAAAACAAAAGAAAAGGGGGGAAAATAAACAATGAGGAAAATGATGCAAAGAAAGAGAAGAAGAAAACAAAGAAATAACAAAATAGGACAATGAACAAGGGAAAAAAAAAGGAAAAGTTAGAAGAAGATGAAAAAAATGAGGCAAAAGAAGACCAAGCAAAGAACCAAAATAAAACAAAGGAAAAAAAACACAAACACATGTGACCACAAGTGAGGTGACAATAAAATTTAAAGAAGTAATGTGAAAGAGGAATATGCATAAATGTTGTAAGACAAGTTTAAAGTAATATGAATGCAAAAGGGTTTTAGGGCTTAGTATGTCATTATCTACTTTCTACCATGCAGCGGAAAGATGTAGTTTGTCATTGTTTTCTTTTTAGAATTGTCCATCACTACAAAAGGAAGTGCAATCGAACGGTTAGGAAATGCGTTTTGTTGTTTTTGTGATGTAGATGTTATAATTCTTTATGGGTGAGTTGTTGATGGCGGAAGATAATGCCACATTCATGAAATAATTGAAGAAGTTTCACAAGAAAGATGTTATTAGGACTTGTGCAATGGAGGATAAGAGGATGACAAGGGGATGAAACAAAGAGAGGAACATAGCAGGTGTCGTAAGTTAAATTTTTGCAATAGACTTGTGTGGGATTTTGGACAGAAGTAGAAATTGTCTCCTATTTTGGTTATTATTAATTTTTCTTCCATTGTGCAATGGCAAATAGATTTGGATAGATCATGCACTTTGGAATTGTATTAGGGGTTGATGCTAGTATATGAGGACAATGTGACTTGGTCAAAACTGCAATCGAATGGGCATATAGTGGGTTTTCAATTATGGATGCACTAAGAGAAAGAAAAACTAGGAATTTGAATCCATATGGGTGGTGCACTTAGAACAAGAGACATGAGAAACCTTTAATTTGGGTATCCTTCGGGTGGGACAAACTTTTAGAAAACATCACAAACTAGCATATGCATTAGAAATGGAATTAGCAAAATTGGTTCAATCAATATTTATTTACCCATACCTTGAGTGGCTTTACATAACATTATGTTGATTGCACATGCTAAAGATAGGACCTTGTTATATGAGGAGATAGAAAGGAAGAAAAAGGTTGGGAAATCCTGAAAATTGCATTGAAGAACTTGAGTTACTACATTGCATGATAGAAGTTAGGGTTAGCAGCTCAAATGACCCATAGTGAATGAGAATACTAATTTTTGACCATATTCCATGAAATCAAGGTGCATTTATAATTAGAATTGGGACAACAAATAGTGGTATGGCAAATCATATCATGACTACAAATGGTTGTAATCAAATTATTGCAAGTTAGTAATACTCAAAGTCGAAATTTTATTTTCTTTGGTTTCCATTGTGAATTGTTCAAAGGTCCTTTTGCTTGAGCATAGATTCAATGAATCAAATCCTAGAGATGTCATAAATGTAATAGGCAGTAAAGATGTTTGTAAAATATGTGTGTATTCCCTTGTTTTTGGTTACACACACACACATACATACAAGAAAAAAACCACAAGGTGCACATATTGGGGCGTTTGGTGAGAACAATACTTTGTGCATCATTGCTAGATCAAAGAGACCTCAATGGCGGGGCCAATTTTATAGTAAAAAAACATAGACCTTGAAGAGTAAATATAACACACAAGAGAAGAGAAGAGTCATGTGTGAAAGAGGAAGAGTTTCAGCAAAAGAATATATCACCAATTCAAGTGTTGCTCCTCTCTTTGAGAATCCTACATCATCATTACCTGCACATCCTGGAGATAGGGTTTTTCTCAATGGACTTAGGTTTTAGGTGAACCTCAATTAGAGAAGCTCAACTACAAATGTCATAGAGGACTCATCACACGGACAAGCAAGCAAGCAAAGCACAAACACAACCGTCAATTTGTTGTTACATGCAAGAGATTGTTACATTTGGTTGAGGTCAGATAGAATGGGTCTGTTCCAACCTCAAGGAAATTGCACAGCTGAACAACTGCATTTGGATTACTCATTGTAGGTTTAGGGTTTAGGGTTTAGGGTTTTTCCCCATTTGAAACATTAAAAACCCAGCATGCACCAGAGATTTGTTTTGTGGTGAATTTTCGCCATTTTAAGAGAGATATATATATAAATAAAATGCACTCCAGCATTATTTTTTGCAAAATATCCACAACTCAGCAACTAAAAAAAAATTGGGTGCAACTCTTACAAAGTATTTTTTTTTGTGCCAAAAATTTATGCCAAAGTCGTCAGATTAACATTTTTGAAATCGCCATATTTAGAAAATGGGTTCTAGGAGGTGGCCAAAAATTAGCAGGATTCTTGAAATTTTCCTGCTTTCCTCTCTGACCTGTAGCCAAATTGTGGCTAATTCCTCTCATGGAGGATCACCATTGTGGCTACATGATAAATTGGGGGGACAAAAAAACCCACATGCACTTTGGCTGAGTGGCAAATTATAAAGCCTCCTTGGGTGAAAGAAACCACAAGTGGCTACCATGGCACAGCTTTGGCACAAAATATATATTATTTTTAGAAATGCTGAATTTTTTCAAAATTATTTTTCTCAAAAAGGAAAAAAATTGTGTGAAGGGAAGTGAAGCATCTTTTTTGAATATTCAGGAATATATATATATTTCAAAATGGAATCTCCACAATTAATTAATTAATTAATTGGCAGACATGTGCTGAAGGTTACCCTATAATATGATATCCAAGTCAGTGTTTTTTTTTAAAAATGTATTTTGTGATGCAGCCAAAATGACAATAGTCCCTAGGAAGGTGTAGCCAAACTAGCAATCACCGAGAGGAAGATTTAGCCAAATCCAGCTATAAACCAGATATATGGAGTATAAATCTTTAATCATCCTTTTATATTTTTGGCTAGTTCCTAAAACAGGGGACTTAGTGAGAATCCTCATGGCCATTTTGGAAGGCACTAGTAATGAGTATTTCAAAAAATATTTAAGTGTTTTTTGGGTTTTTTAGTTTTCAAATTATGGGGAAAAAATTTAAGAGGATACCATCTAGTGGCAGCTGGTTACATCGAGATACAATTGAAACTATCCTGTGTACTCTTCTCTTCAAGGAGACCTCCTTTCTGCTGTTTGGACCTCTGGCAAAGATAATAGGAACAAGGAACGAAGCTCACAAGGTGGAGAACCCAAAAAACTTTCCATGACATATCTTGTTAGTCTTCATATCTTCTCCTATGTATTGCTTTCACCAACAAGAACATCAAGTTTAGCTTTACTGAGTAAAGCTACTGGCGCCCAACTCAAGTACAAATCAGGTCTCCTACATTCTCTTCAATTCTTGTGAAGTAACTCCTTTGTAATTCTGCCCTCCAAATCCAAAAGGTTGCCCTCATTGCAGTGCTGCCAGAAGGAAATTTATCCGCCCACCAGACTGCACAACATGAACAACAAAGATGTCAGTTAATGTCTCAATTTCTGGTGCACAGCTCTACTTTCCCAATGCCACATCCCTCACTGCACTCCAGAAAGACAATCCCCCCAACACACCACACATCCATGCAACAAAAGTTTGAATCAACTCTCTTCTCTGTCTCCTTGCATTCTCATTAAAGATCTCAGCTTGGTTACTCAGTGAAGACATGCCACTGAAATAGTTTGCTAGCCTATTCAACTAAGCACAGACTATACAACAAAAGGGACAAACACAGCAAGTTCCCAAGTCCAAATCTGGCTGTCACAAATTCCAATTGTTGGGAGATCTGTCCTCACTGCTCCCTGACTTTGATTGACATTCAAACTGCAACTCAGGTACTGTTTAGTGGCTCAGCTTCATTGGATCGGATCTGCATTTTTCCAACACAGTGCCACAGAGCCAGAAGTTGTGGCCTGGTAGGTTACATCAATCAGATCAGTTTCTCTGCAAGGAAAATGGAGCTATCAAGTTGGGGCTCGTTACAGACACAAAAGAAGTTAACAGAAGATGCAAAACCAAAGTGCTTGCCAAAAATCCTTTGGAAAACTTGATTGAGAAACATCACCTTTATTCCCATCAACATACATGATGACTGGATAGCCGCATGTAAATTCATGCAACTGAATTGTGGTCAATACACTTTGAGTTTGATCATCAGGCCTGGTATGTCCAGCCTGAGACTGCAAGAAAATATGTACTAAGTTGCAAACCCTACATACCGCAATGGAGGAAGAAACTGAACAATACCTGAGGCTCAGAAATGAGCCCAACTCATTAAAAAAAAGGTCCTACTTATTCCACCAAAGAGTCACATCCTTGCGTCGATGAATTTTCTTCTGCAACTGAAGCAACCCATAGAGAAGAGCTTCAGCTGTTGGAGGGCAACCAGGGACATAGATGTCAACAGGCACAATGCGATCACAACCCCGAACAACTGAATATGAGTAATGGTAGTAGCCTCCTCCATTAGCACAGCTCCCCATTGATACTACCCACCGTGGCTCCGGCATCTGGTCATAAACTCTGGGGAAAATTGTCTCCAAAACCACAATTCAGATCATGAGAGATGCATCATCACTGACAGGTCAAATGCAGACAAAGGTTATGCTTACAGCAATCTAGAAAATAAACCAAGTCATAAATCCAGCACATGTTTTAACAGAAGAAACCCTAACCACAACATTACACATGAGAAACACCTTCTTGCAAACACTTCCTTTCATGTAATTCTGAGAAACTAGGGTAGGCAAGGAATCATCAATCCAAGGATGCAATGCAAGGTGATTGGAAAACTGCAACTCAAACTGAGAGAGATTGTACATTTCTTAGACACATATACAATAATTTTTTACGTATAAAAACCAGAACAGAAACCAGCACGTTTTTTGAACAAGAACCCTAAAAAATACAATCAGAAGAAGCCCTAACCACAAAAGAACCCTAAAAGATACAAACAGAAGAAGCCCTAACAACAAAAGAACCCTAAAAGATACAAACAGAAGAAACCCTAACCACAAAAGAACCCTAAAAAATACAACCAGAAGAAACCCTAATCACAAAAAGAACCCTAAAAAATACAAACATCGCCCAGGAAAAATGCACGCGATCTCTCTGCTTCGCACATTCCTGTGAACTTCAGAACGAGGGCAAACAGGAGACAATGCAAAAAAAAGATTAAAAGAGTTCCGGGCGAGCGGGGGGGGGGGGGGTTAAAAAGCTTCAGTGACATACTTGCGCAACGCGGGGGCCATCTTATTGGTAAGAGTTCCGGCGACGATCATGCAGTCAGATTGTCTGGGACTCGGCCTAAAAATGATCCCAAACCTATCCAGATCGTAACGAGCCGCCCCGGTGTGCATCATCTCCACAGCACAGCAAGCCAAACCAAAGGTCATAGGCCATATGGAACCGGTACGCGCCCAGTTCATCAACGCATCCACCTTGGAGAGCACGTACTCCGCCCCTGCTCCACTACTGGAACCCCCTCGACTGGAGCTCGCCGTTGGCTCCAGCGTTGCCAAAGCTGGCACCGTGCTATGCAACAACCTGGTTGTCGATACCCTTGCCGCCGCCGCTGCCGCCGCCCTGGGCAGCAGCGACATGGCCATCGCCGATCGCCGATTGTCGTCCCGTGCTCGAATCTCGTCAAATGTAGCGCGCGTTGAGTGCGAGAGGACAGAGATGGGTGGCGCAGCGCACAGGATTCTCAAATAGTTACTTACTAGTAAGGCGGTAATGGGGGCTATTGGGTAATGAATTTTTTTTACCATTAAATAATAAATTGTCCTTTAAAAATCACTGAAAAATTAAATCGCTGAAAAAGATGCTTGTCAGTGGCACTTCCACATTTACTAAGGTACCAATTTATTTATTTATAATTAAAAATTTGATGAGCTTTTTTTTTTCCTTTTTTTTAATTCACATTTCTTTTCTTTTACTAAAAATTTCTTTTAACAGGCCCCATATTCTTAAATTACCTTTAAAATATCATTACAAAACAACATATCTTTACAAGATGAAAATTTATATGTTATATAATTACTGAATTTCATTAAAATTTTGAAAATTCAAATTTATCATGACACAAAAACAATCTTTGAAAATGCTGAAAAAATCAACACCAAATGTTGAAAATTACAATGGAAAATTTATTCAAAATGTTGAATCAATGAAGTCCCATCTTTAACATGTTGCAAAACTTGTTGTAGAATGTTGAAAGTTACAAAACAAAAGTTGTTCAAAGTACTATAACTATAAGTCCCATCTTTGAAATGTTGAAAAATTTAACATAAAAATGCTAAAAGCATAAAGAAAAAATTGTTCAAAATGTTGAAATTATGAAGTCCCAACTTTGAAATGTTAAACTTAACATACCAAAGTTATTCAAAATGTCGAAACTATGAAGACCATTGACTTTCAAATGTCACAAATAATGTAAGAATTATGTCTCAAATTACAAAGAGTAAAGTTCAATGCTCTAATTTTTAAACTTATCAAATATCCAAACTATTAAAATTTAAAATTTTAAAAATTAAAAAAACGATTTTTAAGCTTATCAAATCAACCAAAATGTGATGTCAAAATTCATCTCAAACTTATTAAAAATCTCAATGTACCAAAGAACTTGAAGTTCAATGCTCAAATTATGAAGCCATCCTACCAGTGTGATAGATCAAATCTATGGAGATCGGCCAAAAATTCTATCCAAGTGTTCTTTTTGTTTAAAAAACTAGATTTCAAAACCCATCCTTAACATAAACAACAATTTTTTTTGGTTTAGGCACATGCACAACACATTTATCTTAAGAAGAATTATTGTAACACTAAAGTCTAAAATAGGAATAACTTGTTCAAAAGTTAGAACATTATCAAGAATGAGAAAATTGGCAACTACATCACCTTGTCCACAATCATGATCACAAACTTAGCATCTCATGACTTAGTAACTTTGTACATTTCACACATTAATATCGTGCATTGAAAACTCACTTGACATATGGATTTATAAGAAAATACGAAATTTGTGTGACATTTGTTCATTCATAGATTTGTATTTCATCAATCAACACATTTATATGTTTGTCAAATGTGTTTTCAATGCATGATATTCGTGTGTAAAATGTACAAACCTATGAATAAATGAACTTCACACGATTTTAATTATTAATTTGTCACATGTCTAATTTGTGAAAATGATCATATAAAACACAAAAATCACAAAAAAAAAAAAATCAAGAAAAACACAAAATTAAAAACAACAAATTGTTCAAAAATAAATAAAAGAAAGTTACATTTTTCATACAAGTTTTTAACCTCACTAAATGATTTGTCATAATGAAACAAATAACCATCTTTAAATTTGCCACTAATGATGTGTTGCAAAACCTTATCTTGCAATTTTTAAAAAAATTGGTTGTACTTATAAAACAATAAAAACTAATTATACCATGCAAATAAAAATTTGAAAAAATCAACAACACAAAACTTTAAAATTGTAACAAAATGGAAACTTGCAATTGAAAACTTCCTAGATGAAAAATATTTGAAACAATTAGACAAAACAGGAAAGGGAGAAGGATTGATTTCCTAGATGAAATTAAATCTTGATGCTTAGTGACTTCCATGCCAATATATTCCCTAGGGACTAAAACATCATCCATGTAAGTGATACCAACCCTTCTACCTGTCTTGTTGGACATTACATTATTTCAACTTTGAAAAAACAATAGTGAATTTATCCATAATGAAAAGTAGTTGGTTTCTACCAATTGGAGTAGTCATGAACCAAATGTAATCACATGGTTTCCATTTAAGCTTAAAACCAAAGAACATTGGATCATATGGCCTAGGCTTACTAAAAGCCCAATTTGTGGGGCCTCTTTTTGCCATCTCCTAAAAAGTTCCAATGACATCAACAACAAGGTAATCAACAAGAGGCCAATGCTTATCAACGAAACATTTAGCCATGTCAATACACCAATTATTGAATGCACCTTGGAAAATTTGCAAAACACAACCAATAGTTAGTTACAAAATGCAAAAATCCTCAATATCAACATTCTTCAACTCTCGATAGCCTTAGATGAAAAAAATCTTGATGCGAAAGTTACCAAACCAAGTATTCAAGCTGGTTAATGATGATGGCTGACAAATTGCTTGCCCCAACATTTTCTAGATTCCTCCTCAATAAACAACACATTAAAGTTTTAATGGTTTTTCCTTGGCTCGACATTTGATGCATGAAATATTACCTCATCACCAACAAGTTTAAATCATCAAAATCTAACATTAATGAAAATTGTTGAAGGGTGCAAAAGGAGCAATCCATGTTTCCACAACACATTGTTCCTATCTTTTTTGAATAAACTTTCTAATGGCTTTTATTAAAGACCAAATGTTGTAGGAAACCAAATTAGAAAATAAATAATAACTTGTGAATGTTGTAGCAAATGAAGCTACATATTTAATGTAGAAACTTTCAAGAAATAAATGCAACTCATGAAACAAAAAATGTTTAGAAACAAAACAACTTGAAAAAATGTGAAAGCAAAAAAATAACATAGCAAAATTAAATGCAAACTAGAATTGGATTTTTTACCTAACTAAAGGGTATAGAAATTAATCCTTTTTTGCAACTTGAAGAACAAACAAAGCAAGCATGTCCACTAAATCCTTAATGGAATCTACATTTTCAAACAAATCCATAATAATGTTTTGTATTCTAAAGCCTTAAAAGTTCCTCCATTCATCAAACGCATTCCTTGCCAACATCTTGACATGTTTACTTGTCCTTTTGTTGCTTTTGTTCACATTCTCCAACTCCTTATCAATTTCAAAAAACCAATTCATTACAACATTATCAACATGGAAAAAACAATGGGTAGAAATAACATCACAAATAACCTCAAACTATAGATCAACTTCAAGAACTAGCTCATCAATACTTAAATGAAATGAAGGAACATCAAAATCGTCAACACTCAAAAGAACCAAGGGATTAAAAAAAATAGGAGAACAAGGTAAAATTTGTTTCAGCAAAATTATGGGGAGATTGAACAAATGTTTTAGGGGATTGCAAATACAATCTATAGGTTTCAACTTTTGCCCATGTCAAATCAACCTCATCAACACCATCAAAGTAAGAAAATGGCATAACAAATGTCAATGTAAAGCACCAAAGTCAATAAAAAGATAAGAATGTAAATCAATAGACTAGTTAATTACAACCAAACTTGACAATCCCAAAATAAAATTGATGGAGGTTTCAATAAAAAGATTTAAAATATCATTGAAACAATGTTTCTTCAAAGTAGGCTCATCAATGAATGACATTGTTACAAAAACACAAAAAGCGACACAAAAAAATGAATATAAATCTATAGACAAAACTCCAATTGACGAGAACTTGAAAGCAAAAAGAATATGGATAAGAATATTTACAAGCCAATTGAACCAATGTTGGTGCAAAATAAGCACATATTTTTTTCTATATGCTACACAAATAAGCACAAATGCAAAATTGTTAAAAAAGAAACAACGATGTATCCATAACATCTTGTTACAAGACAATGAATAAAATCAACAAGAAATAACAAAAGGCAAAGGGAAGAGAAAGAGAAGATGTTGCAAGTAATGTTGTTATAACCAAACAAATTCTTGCAAATCAATGAAGGTGGGAGAAAGATGCAAATTGATGATGAAAGGAAATCAACTTCTCAATTTTCAATGTTGCTTGAAAAAACAAATAGCAAAAAATCTTGCAAATTGCAAGGATGAAGAAAAAAAAAACATCAATTCTAACATACAAAGCACAAGATGAAAAAACATTGCTCCAACAAAGATCAAATGAAGCATATAATATGAAGAAAATATTATCCTATGAAAAAACCGTTCCAACAAACATGGCTAGCACATGGGTTCCATTTTTTTTGGCAAAATGAAAATAATGAAAATAATCATATTTTTTCATATTCCCTTTTATTGAAAAATAATTTCCATTTTTTTTAAAAATTGAAATACTTTTGCCAAATTTGAACTTTAATCCTAATTTGGTAACATTTTATTAATTGGTTTAAAAACTATTTAGATATGTTCTAAAAACCTATTATCATTTAATGCTAATTTTTTCTTGGGATGTTAGCCAATGATGCAACATCATAGAATTGGAAAAAATATGGTTGGTTGTTTGAATTGTTTTTCTTAGTTATAGTGAATGAAATAATTGTTAAATGTGTAATAAGGTTTGGTAGGTTTGTGAGAATTTTAGAGAATCAATGGAAATGTTAGAAACGGACCATTTATTTCACTGTTTAGTAGAATAAGGTTGTGCATAGGCTTAAAATTTTAAGGCCAATGGGATTATTGGATTTGGTGGTTTAAATTATTTTTCTTAATTATTCAGAGGGAACTAATAATCAATGTGTAACAACTATTTAGAATATCTAGCACATTATTTGTGCACTTTGTTTTTTTCCTTCTAAGGATTATAACTATTACCTAGTATCGCATGTGGCATCGATAACTTATTGTTTAGTTACAAAATATACACATTTTAAAACTGTGAAACAAGGTCAAATTAATAATTGAATTGTGTCCTACAACCTACATGCATTTTGGAGGAATCAAATATGGAAAAAAAGTTATTATAAATACAAAAGTGAGGGGAATTTGGCTTGTTGAATTTGATTGAATTTGTTAGTGACAAAGTTATCTTTTATTGTGTGAAAACACAATTTTCCTAAAGGCTTGATTTTGTTATTTTTCTTGAGTTTATAATGATAAATAATATTCAAATTTTAATAACTCCCCCACTATAGGTCTAAAAATGACCAATTCGTTTTGATGCACCCATTACATATGGAGGGTTTTCCAAGTGTGCCAAGATTACACTTAAAATTTCCCTAAAAAATAAAGTTTTGATTTTCAATAAAATTTTATAAATGAAAATGCTCAAAACTTGATAATGCTTGTGTTGAAAGTCAAAAGGTTTAAATATTAGAAAAGTCACCTTGTGTAGCACTATTCATTGAAGGGTTTCCAATAGTTCCAAAAACAAGCCATTGTAGGTGGAGAGATTGCAATGTGACAAAACAAGCAAACCAAACAAATAGTTAATGATGTAATGTCTCTACCCTAGCATGCACGAATGTTATTGTCATTGTCAAGTTAGACAAGGTATATAGTATATAGCCATGTTGGGTGTTTATTAAAATTTGTTACATATATCAATTGGTTATCAACCTTTGTATATAACCACTTACTGAATGGGGATGAAAATTTCAAATAACAACTTTCTATAACTTTTAGTTTTTTGATGAAAACTAATGGTTTTTTGAGGTTTTGAAACTTGGAGTAAATGGTTTTTTGATACCAATTTGTTGTCAAAAAATTGAGAGCAACAATTTTTTTATTTAAAAATTAATGAAGAATCGGAACTAATGGTTACTCAAAAAACCAAAATAACCACCAAACACTTAGATTTTTAACATCTCACCACTATTTGGTTTTGTCATTGTTGTTGATGACTTTTGGAGGACTAGTTTTTTTTACTTATGTGATTATTGTGGGACATTATTTGGGAGTTTTTATGCAAAATATATTGGTTTATGGTTGGTCCAATAATATAATAAGCTTTGACAACTCTTGACATACATCGTCGAATGAGGGCTTTTGTTGACACAAGATCAATATGAGAGTGATAAATTGTTGTGATTTCTTTTTCCCAAAGTTCCATTGAGTAATAGTCCAAATAAGTTTGAAGTTCGTTTGGTTGTGTTGAATTTTGATCAAACATATCAATATTAAAATCACCAATTATTACTATTGGACAAGAAGTTGGCACTACATCCAAGAATTTTTGAAGGTGAACCAAGAACATTGAAAAGTTTAATGTTAAATATTTGTATATTGCTATTACATGAATGGTTTTTCTTGTATTTACATTGATTGTTGCTATAAACATTCAATTCCCAAAGATGTGAATGTTTCATGTGATGATAACGTGGTGAAATTGTCATATATAATCATTGTACCATTTCATTCATTCACACTTATTGTTGAAAGAGTTGTATTAATGTCAAAGATGTAATATTTGAGATGTATTTGCATTGAAATGTGTTTCAATGAAACATAATATATGAGATGGTTTGAGATTGTAATCCAAAAGAATATCATCTATGTGTAAAGGTAAATCACTTAGTATTGAGATAATGAATAAATACATGTAAGTTGCAAAATGTATGTCATTTGGGGACGAGTACATCCCAACATGTGGTTGTTTATAAACAATGCATTTATGTGGTAACGCTTGGATCAATTTGAGAAAAATCATTTATAAAAGTTGAAAAAGATAATGATTTTTTTTGTTCTTAACAAGAAAATACTTATATGTCAACCCATGTTTATACACACTAGTAGGGTTGAAAGCCAAATAATCAAGTGTTAATCCTTGTGTTTGATGTATAGTGTGTGCTACAACCAATTGAATTGAAATTGTGTTTTTGTTATAATATGGGAAAAAAATTAACCAATTTGGATATGTTTTGATATGGATTATATTAGTGTCCATGTAGGATGTCTTTCAATTTCATATAAGTGTGCATTATTTGTTCTTGTGAACTAATCACATTTAGGATTTAAAAACAAAATCCATATGATTTTTTGTGAATTAAGTAATTTAGTTGAACTTTGGAATATTCCATTTGCACAGTTTACTATACCATCATGTGTTGCATAATTACAAGCACAAAGTTCAACCAACATGGTAATCTTTACTTACAATTCTAATTGCAAGTTAGTTGTGAAATTTGTATCATTTTGCAATTGAAATGATTAAGGACATGTATCATGATGTTTTTCTTGTGCACACAATATGTACACATTGCCATCAATTTGGAAGAAAATTGATTCATCATGTTTTAACCTTGCTTCATTTGTATAAAATAAATATGGGAATTAAGAATCATTGGTGTTGTACAATTTTTTTGATTATTTATGGTACCTACATCAATTTGTGACTAGGTAGTAGTTTGAAAATGATTTAAGATATTAATGAATAGTTTATCACTTGTTTCAATTCAGTATACTTGAGATTTTCCAATCAAAAGATTTTAGCTAAACTATCAATGTTGTTTGTATTACTGTTGAAAATTCATACATCACAAATTGGTTGAACTTGATAAAAATTGCTAATGATAATGACATCAATATTTCCAAAAATGTTATGTGAATGCGTTTAATTTATCTTAATTGAAGGTCAACAAATTTCAATATTTTTTCCTTATTAATGAAATTTCATTTAACACTATCAATTGTAATTGGTCATATTTTTTAACAAAATTGTCTAATCATTTTGAACTCAAGGATGGTAAATCTTTACAATTAAGAGGTATAAAAAGTCTTGAATGAATTGTGACTCCATCAATATGAAATGTTTTTTTTTCTAATGTATGCAAGGGTGAATGCACTTTAAGGTGACATAAAGTGGCATATGTGGTGTCCATAGTTTTTTAGTGTGAATATTTGATGTTTTGGGAATGCAAATTAATTTGAAAGTAGGAGGCAAGAAGAATATTTAAACTCTAAACTTACAAGTTTTCAAATTATGATGCATACCGCAATTTGATCAGTTAGAGGAAAAGTTAGAAGCAAAAACATGGGTTTTTAAAAAAAAATTTAATTAGCAGGTGTTATGTTGGGTAATAATGTCACTTTTTACAAGACAACATTTATTATTTTTCCATTTTAATAAATTATGGACTTTAAATTATTGGTCATCTCACATCATCCTAATAAATTAAAATATTAAATTTGATTGGAAACCCTTATTTTAACATTACAATAGCTTCACAATCATATTAGGAAAAAAAATTCAATAATTAAAACAAGTTTACTATGTAATAAAAGTCCATAAAACTTTTTATGGACTATGACAAAAATCTTACATCACTTGAAAAGTCCACCTTGTAATGAAATGATGGCATTTTATGTTCAAATTTTTTAATTTGATTCTTTAAATGTTATAGTTTAATTAAATGAGTCATTTAAAAAAAATTCAATTAAACTTCAACACATATTATACCAAACTTAAAGGTACCCAATAAAAATTGCCCTTGTAATACCAAAAAATGGAATGTCTAATGTGCAACCACCCACCATGAAAAAAACTTTTCTTGGAAGGATTTGATTGAAGGTGTCTAATGTAAAAATGTGATAAACTTTGAATTACACACATTAATGTGGATTTTTTACATGTATTAACACCTCTAGTAATGAACAAATGTATTGGTTCATTTAAATTTTATTTTTTCCCATACACGACATCATCAAATATAAAATATTGTTCATTATTCACTTTTGGAAATAACAAGTAAAACTCTTTGGTAGGCATAATTTAATTATTTGCATCAATATTAGTTGAGTCGTGAATAGTGGAATCACCTATGTGTGGCTTAATAACATACTCACTATTAATATTACATGGTTCCACTCTTATACAACCAATAACAATTTGTGGTGGAGATCCAATGTTTACATTACAAAATTTATCCATCCATATGTTTGTGTTATTTCTTTTTGTTAATTCAAAGGCTTGTGATTTTATGTGCATTGTTATTAATAAAACTATATCTAATTTTTTTCACTAAATTTATTTGTGTTTGATGCATATTATATGTTTTATGCCATATGGAATAATTTTGTTTAAGGTTATTTTCATTATAACAAAATGGAACAAAAAATAATGATTGTTCCTTATAGTAGTTTTTTGGGTCACATTAGAAGAAATTTGAAAATGAACAATTGAATTTGTGATTCATTTATAGTTGTAATGGACACATGTGATTAAAAATAACATAGTTGCTCTGGACAAGTGCCATAAAATAGTCAGTCGCAAAAGACATGACATAGCCATGAAGTTGAAAGTGTAGTTGTAAACCTTATGACTAGACCAAAAAATTTCATTTATTGCCATAGATGATCTTTAGTATGACGTGGAACCTCAATTTGTGACTATATTTGTGATTACATTTGGGATAATTGCATGCTACCAAATGTGCCATTGTTGGGTGGTTAGGATTTAACCATGTGGTAATTTTAAGAATTAATGGCCATAAAACATGTGATAATTTTCCATTTGTTCAAAAAAGATATATTATAATTATAGTAATTAATTGTAATCTATCCTAGGCTAAACTATAATAGGCAATCTATTCTAAGCTAGGCTAGGGTAGAATAGGTTAGCTAGCATAGGCTAAGTAGGTAGGTAAGATCCTATTTATTTTGTTGGGGACAAGCTTTTTGATTGGCTCATCCCAAATGGCATATGCATTATGTTTATAGTGCATACCATGAATCTAGTCCATTCCTTCACCTACTTATATACTTTACAAGTTTGAAGTTGTAGACAAAAAAATGGGACAATTCTAATGAAAGGGAAACGCTACAACACTACAACACTATCACATCCTTTGTCCCATACAAAAACATTATCAATATCCACACAATGAAATACCTACAATTTAACTTAACTACTTACTACCTACTACTTATCCTACTTATTACATATTACCTTGGTTATATACCTACTGTCTATTACCTAACCTACATATAATAAATTAATTATTGTTATAAAAGTCATATATCCACATAATAAAATATTTATAATTAAACCTACCTACTACTTATTACTACCTATCCTACTTATCATATACTACCTAGGCTATCTATTTACTATCTACTACCTAGCCTACCTAATAAATTAATATCCTAACCTACATTTAATAAACTAATTGTTTAACATAGCTAATTAATTAGTCAATTAATACAAAAACACTACAACATATCCACAAAATAAAATACCTTTTGGTTAACTTATAACCTACCTACCTACTACCTACTAGTAGCTATCCTACTTATTTCATACTACCTATGTTACATACCTACTCTCTATTACCTAACCTACCTAATAAATTAACTACCTAACCTACATTTAATAAATAAACCGTTTAACATAATTAATTAATTAATTAATTGATACAAAAACATTATGACAATTATTCACAAAATAAAATACCTTTTACTTAGCTTACCTACCTACTTATTGCCTACTAGTGCTTATCCTATTTGTTACATACTACCTAGGTTACATACCTACCATCTACTACCTAGTCTACCTAATAAATTAATTTTTTAACATAACTAGTTATTTTATCAATTAATACGAAAACATTATGACATATCCACAAAATAATATACCTCTCGCTTAGCTTACCTACCTACCTACTACCTACTAATACTTATCCTACTTATTACATACTACCCAACCTGACTAATTAATTGATTAAGTACCTAACCTAATTAATTAATTAATATGAAAACATGATCATATATTCACACAATAAACTAATAAACCTACCTACTACTTATCCTACTTACTATCCACTACCTAGTTTACTAATTAATTAATGACCTAGCCTACTAATTACTTACTTAATTTACCTAGTTTAATTAGGTCTAACCTTCATAACCTAACCTATTAGCTACACTTAATGAATTAGCCTACTATTACCTATAGATAACTTAGGCCAATTAATTAAGTATGCAAGCTAGGCTAGGCTACCAATGTACATAAGCACAATTAGTTTAATGTAACCTATTAAACTTAACTAACTTACTTTACCAACTAGGTTATAATAGCCTTTTCTAGCAAACTATTAGTTATTATATATTATATCATGGAAGAGCCATGGATAATTGCAAAGAAGACCCATGGATGGGTAAATTGAAGGAATAATAATCCAATTGAAATAGCAAAGTTTGCCATATGTGGTTTATGTTTCTTTATTCATATGGTAGAATAAATTATTATAGTTGAAAAACCTTTCATTTGTAGTTGCAACAACAACTTCCTTATCATCCATCAATGAATGTAATCAAAATTGAATGACATTGTTCACTTTTCATCTACATTTTCAATGAAAATCATATTAGTCGTAAGTTGTAGTCGCATCTACAACTAGAATTTGGTTCAACCTTTCTTGTAGTTGCATATGCAACTACAACAAGTTGCAACTACATGGACACTTAAGACTAACACACTATTAGTTGTAAAATCAATTGGTTTGGACATTAGTCGCATAATAGTCGCAAAAAAAAGGGTAGAATGGACAACATTTCTTTTAGTGTCACAATGCTCATTGTAATGAACATAATGTAATATATGTTTTTTTTGTATCATCCATTGTGTCACAATTTACAACAAATTCAATTAGAGAAATGTTAAACAAAAAGTTATTCCTTTTGACATATTTATCAATGATGGAAGGGCACATAATATTTGTAGAATCCAAAGGAAATGTTTTCAACAATTATACATTTTTCAATACAAATGCACGTTCTTGCAATGGGGATGTATTAATGAATTTGAATATTCTAAATGCATAGTATAATGGGATAGACAACACAATATATGTAATTAGTTGTGCTGACATTTGTTAAACATTAAAAAATACATTTCCCTTCCTATGAATACAAATATGTGCTTTTATTTTTTTCATTACTATTGGCAATTATGACTTTTAGTTCTTTTGTAAGCATGTTATCTATTTTTGTTAGATAAGATGTGCAATAATTAGTTGCAACATAAGGGTCAAGTATGAATTGCATATGTGTATTTGCTTGCCAAAGATTCCTAACATTAATCCCAAATTGAACTGTTGAACTTTTTACATTTCATTAAAAAAAAAAACTTTTATTATTATTTATCGAAATTAATAAAACTGAAAATTAAACTAAATTGGTAAGCATGAGGGTAAAAAAGGGAGGTGCATAGGAGAGAAAAAAAGAATTGGGTCTAAAGAATGAAGGAATGATATCTTGAATAGTCCCTTTGATTGTGACCTTGTGAATTCCCCTGTGTTACTCCCTTTTGTCTAGGCTATTTGGAGGTGCAATAATTCATGGCATTGTTGTTATAAAATTTCAAACATTGTTGTGAGCTCCAACAATAACCTATTTAAAATAAACTTCTTACTCCTTATTCCTTAATTTCTTGTTGTTTTGCACTCATTTTTCTTGTAATAAATTTGCAACCCCTTTCATTGTGGCCTTGCATAATAAAGGTTTGGGTTTAGGGTAGTTCCCCTTTGTTTATCCTTTTCATAATAGAGTTTAGGGTTTAGGGTAGTTCCCCTTTGTTTATTGTTTTCATAATAGAGTTTAGGGTTTAAGGTAATTCCCCTTTGTTTATCCTTTTCATAATAGAGTTTAGGGTTTAGGGTTAGTTCCCATTTGTTTATCCTTTTCATAATAGAGTTTAGGGTTTAAGGTTAGTTCCCATTTGTTTATAAATTACTTTACAACAATCGACGTGAAAAAATAAATTCATGATCCATATTTTGGTTTTATGAATAAACTACATGTTAAATAGGCAAGGGTATTTGGACTTGGAGGCTTTAGGCCTATTGCCAAACAAAGAAGACATGTGTGTATGTATGTAATGAGGCATTGGAGTTTCTTTAGATGATGTCTATGCAAGGGCATGCACTTTTTTCTTCATTTATTTGTTGACTTTCTAATTTTTATATACAACATTTTTTTACTCAAATACACTTACACACAAAATAAATATATATTTGAAATACATTTACACTTACCCAACTAATATTTCAAGATCCATATATAAATAATGATGGTGATTACGCTTTATTGGGACAACAAATATTCATATGATTTCTTACAACTTTCAATTTCTTCTACTATATATATATATATATATATATATATATATAACTCAGTTTTACGGCATAATACATCTAACATCAAGTCCTTTGACTAGTATTTAGTCGATCATATTGTTGCATTTTATTTTTTTAATCTATTAAACATTTGAACCAAGTTCATGGCTAACATAGCCACTCAGTGATATTTTTTCAATTTTCTGATTTTGTGTTATTTTGCTAGCAACCCAAGAAACATTTAGCATTAAAATGGAGATAGGTTTTTAGAACCTATCTAAATAAATTTTTTTAAAGATTAAAAATTAACTAAAATCAGAGTCCAAATGTGGCAAAAGTTTTTACAAAAACATTTTTTTTTCAGAAAAAAAAATTGCAACAGAATATTCCCTTTTAAATTTAATTTTAAAAAAATTTGGTGAAATTATTTTGCACACAAAAAAACATTGCAATAAGAAGCAGTTATAACTTATAATTGGGTTATAATCATTAGGGAGTTCAAACAGATTACACATGGAGGAATTGTCTTAAAGAGCCCCCCTATTAGGTTTAAATAGGCAATGGTGCAACCCAAATTCCAATACTTAGGGCTTATTATTATACTAACAATAATGTTTCCTTTTAAAAAAAAAAGGAGCAGCAATTTTTTTTTTTTTCAAATTTGTGATATATCTGAAGTAGATAAGATCATCACCCATGAGGCAATTTAGCCAAATATGGCAATATAAGAGAGTAGAAAGTTTTTTTAAAAATGATATAAACTTCCTTCTATATATTTTTTGGCTACCTATTGGAACTTAATATAGAAACTCTCAATTTGAACAACAACATTTAGATTTAATTTGTTAGGGGAAAATTGACAATTTCATTAATGCAACTCTGGAAAACAATCAAGGCACTATTGATCTGAGTTCAATCTCATTGGACATATTTATTATTATTATTATTATTATTATTAATTTGGAACAAATAGGAATACCCATTTTTGTGTGTGCATTTTGTGTTATTCCCTCATATGCTTCTTGTGTCATGCATGAATGACATGTTTGTTGGCCTTGCCTACGAAGGTGATGATGATATTGTGTTTAGATTCATTATAGGGTATACCTAGTAGCTTAAGGGATTTTGGCCCCTAAGTAGTAATAATAATAATAATAATAGGTCTATTTTTATTATATGAGGATTTTTGAAAGATGATAATTTTGGCTTGTGTTGAAACTTGAGAGATTAGTTATAATAGAGTTGTAATAATATTTTTTGAAGGATTTTGGGTTTCTTGTAGAGGATTCTTTTGAAGATTATGTTTTTGCATGGTGAAAATATTTAGATTTCCATTTGTTTCAAATATAAAACAAAATAAATAAATTGGTGATTTCCAAATTTTTTTCCTTGAATTCTGGTGAGTATTTTTTCTAAAAATAATAATTAAAAAAAATCCTTTGTATGAGTGGAACTGGATTTTTTTTCTTGTTGCCAAGTAGCAAAAAAATTGTCAAAAAATCCATCATAGGCTCACCAGGGTTGGTCATGTAAATCCCTTGCAAAAGAGACCAAATATCAACCCAAGGTTAATCAATCATAGACTCACAAAAGGTAGATCACATAAATCCCCTTGCAAGAGATTGAATATCGACCAAGGTAAAAATCCATCATAGACTCAAAAGTGTAGATCATGTAAATCCCTTGCAAGAGATTGAATGTCAACCAATGTAAAATCCATCATAAAACTCACAAGGGTAGATCACATAAATCCCAACCAAGAGATTGAATGTCGACCAAAGGTAAGGTAAATCCATCATCATCGACCCACCCACGAGGGTTGATCACACATAAATCCCTCAATTTGGAGGAGTCTCCAATATGAGACTAGTAATGAATAATTTGAAGGATTGCCTATTTTTGCAAGACCTTCTTCAATTTACTTATTCCATGCAACATGAATAACCTCAAAAAGACTCTTCCTCTCTCTCTATAAAAATGGTCTATACATATTTTATATGTAATAATTACAATATATGTATTTATAAATACATATATTGTAAATATTATATTTGCGATTCCCTCCCAACAACAACCAAATAGGCTCGTCTCTCACGAAGTTAGTTATACACAAGCCAAAAACAAGCTACAATCTTCACATATTTTGTCCCTATTTTATTTTGTAAAATTATAAATATCGATCCTCAATCCTTTGCCCACATTGGCCCATCCATCCATCCATCCATCATGAAGAGAATCAATCCTCAAGGAGCCTACTTTCACTTTAATGAACATGTGTTTTTAAACGGCCTTTTAGGCCCATGTGAAATCATCCATATCCAACCCAGGATTTTATTTTATTTTATTTTCCATTTTTGTGATGTAGCTGAAATGGCAATCATCCATCCATAAGAAAATTTGGCCAATTGTGAATTCTAGCATGAAAATGGATAGGATACTTTCAAGCCCCCTTTACTTACAATGGCCTCTTTTAGGGACCATGGGGATGTTTGTTTGGTTGATGTTTGTTTGGTTAATCTTTGATTTTTCTTTTTGCTCATGGGGTTTAGGGTTTTAGGACTTTTCCCTTTAAGAAGTTTAGTCGACTATAGGTGAAGAAGGTACTCAAGATTTTACATGCCCTCCAAGGCATGTTAATATGCATTAGGTAACGGGTGAGAGGAGCCGGATTATTGAATATATAGTCAAGGTGTGAATGCGTTGAGACTATTTCGATAATCCGACTCCTCCTCCTCCTCTCGCCGGTTATTGGGCACAACCATTTTTTGGACTAACTACTAGGAAACTAAGTGAAGAAGTTGAACTAGTAGATAGGTAAAAACTTAAAAACTAGAGGAGAGAAAGGAGAAGATTATGGGTTATAACCACCCTCCTCTCGACGAATGAGCAAGTGACACGTTGGACAATGTAGTCGAGAAAAAAAAAAGACCGTGCTACAAAAAGTAGTGCAAAATAAGAAGTAAGTCCCTCCAAGTTACAATCCTTTTGAGTAGGAAATGTAATGTATCTAGGAGGAATGTAAAAAATGACATAAATTTTAAAGGTAGCTAGCTTGCCCAATACATCAAAATAACAAGTAAAAATGAATGATTTACACTTTTCAACACTACTTGTCACACATGGTATGGTATGGTATGGTATGGTATGATATGGTATGGTATGGTATGGTATGATATTTAGGGTATTATTATATCATTCATTCACTTCTAAAGGGCTACTTGAATGAATAGTGGAGGAGGAGGAGGAGGAGGAGGAGGTTGGATCAATACCAAAAAGACAATTTAGACATGGACCAAAATGACATGAATAATTGGCATTTAAGAGAATACAAGTTGTTTGTTTGTTTGTTGGGTGCCAAATTTTTATTTTTATTTTTGTCTTGAGAGAGCAACTTTTTTAAAAGTGTGAAGCCAATTGTGACAAAATAATTTTGTAGCACATTCCTCCTTTTTAGAACAATTTAGAACATTTTTTTTTTTTTTTCCCCCAATTCTAAGGTCTAATTTCCCTTCTAATTGGGTCCCACAATTTGATTGCTTCCTTTATCCAAATTTCTAAAGGTGATCCTAGGAAGGTAGCTTTTATGGGGGGTTGGGGTTGGGGTTGGGGGAGGAAGAGAAGAGGGGCACATTCAACATTAGTTGTGGTGGTGGGTCTTTGGGATTGTTGTTGGTTCATTACATTTTTTCATTAAGTTTTGGAACTTTGGGGGACTCCTTTGCTATCTTCTTTGTTGTGGTGGTGGTGGTGGTGATGGTGGGCTTTGTGAGGTACCATTTGATTTATTCATCTTCAACAATGATTTTTCTTGGAACTTGGATCACACTCCGATGATTGTCTTGTCTAGTGTGACGAACATTGAGAAAAAAAAAAGCATAGTGAAAAAAA
>Ga0209611_10000594_pt1 | contig 55674 bp, 45 predicted proteins | sample S1TSphgellanicum_3_FD_187693 | JGI IMG/M metagenome (GOLD analysis project Ga0209611, IMG submission 187693) | Host-associated microbial communities from peat moss isolated from Minnesota, USA - S1T2_Fc - Sphagnum magellanicum MG (SPAdes) (version 2) | ecosystem: Host-associated > Plants > Peat... | reverse complement strand
CAGGTGGCGGGCCAGCTTTACAGAATTCCATTGTTGTAGGAAGTTCCGCACCTAAAAGCACTCATATTAAGATTCAAGCCTGTTCGGTTCCCGCTGCCGCCTTCGGACGCTTGAGCAGGAACGTGTAGCCGTAACGCTGCGATGACGGAATGGCGAGGCCGCCGATGATTCCCCCGCCACTGACGTGCGTCTTGGTCGTGAAATTGACCGCTTCCCAGCCCTCGTTGCCGACCTTTTCCAGCCATTCGCGGATGTCGCCGGCGTCCGCCTCGGGATCGAACTCGCGGAAAAGGTAATCGAAGGAGATGGCCATTTTATTTTATTCAGGGAAGCGCGACGAAATCGGGTGGCCCGGACAACTTGTTGTCCGGGGGGCGCAGCGCAGCGGAGCCACAGGAAGCTGATCCATTCTCCAGTACGAGCAGCTTCCTGTGCGTCCGCGCTGAAGCGCTCCCGCACCCGGACAACAAGTTGTCCGGGCCACCCAGCATTAAACCTCCAGCAGCACCGCCGCGGGATTCTCGACCACTTCCTTGATCGTGGCGAGGAACGTGACCGCTTCCTTGCCGTCGACGAGGCGATGATCGTAGGTGAGCGCGAGGTACATCATCGGGCGGATTTCCACGCGGCCGTTGATGGCCACGGGACGTTCCTGGATGGTGTGCATGCCGAGGATGCCGCACTGCGGCGGGTTCAGGATCGGCGTGGACATGAGCGAGCCGAAGACGCCGCCGTTGGTGATGGTGAAGACGCCGCCTTCCATGTCGGGCAGCGTGATCTTGCCGTCGCGCGCCTTTTTGGCGTACATCGCGATGGCCTTTTCCACGTCGGCGAAGGACATCGTGTCGCAATCGCGAATGACGGGCACGAACAGGCCCTTGTCGGTGGAGATGGCGCAACTGATGTCGTAGAAATTGTTCTGCACGATCTCGTCGCCATCGAGGCGCGCGTTGATCGCGGGCACGACTTTCAGCGCGTGGACGACCGCCTTCACGAAGAAGGACATGAAGCCGAGCTTCACCTCGTGCTTCTTCACGAAGCGGTCCTGGAATTTCGTGCGCAGCGCCATGACGTTGGAGAGATCGACCTCATTGAACGTCGTGAGGTGCGCCGTCTCCTGCTGAACGGCGAGCAGGCGCGCGGCGATCTTCTGGCGCAGCGGGGACATCTTCTTGCGCGAGGTGCGCTCACCTTTGGGGGCAGATGCCACCGGCGCGGCGGGCGAGGCGCTTTTCTCCGGAGCGGCGAGCACATCGCCCTTGGTGACGCGACCGTCCTTGCCGGTGCCAGAAATCTTCAAGGGATCGACGCCCTTCTCAGCCGCCTGATAGCGCACGGCGGGGGAAATTTCGTCGGCGGCTTTGCCGCGAGTGGCAGCGGCAACGGGCGCGGCAGCTTCGACCCGCGGGGCATCTTTCTTCGCACCGTTTTCTTTGACCGCTGGCGCGACCTCGGCCGGCGCGGGTGCTTTCTCATCGATGTTCGCGACAACCTGGCCGATCTGCACCGTGTCGCCCGCCTTAACGAGATGCTTCAGCAGCCCGGCGCTTTCCGCAACGACCTCGGACGTGACCTTGTCGGTCTCGATTTCGAAAAGAGGATCACCGGCCTGGACGTACGCGCCGTCCGGCTTGTTCCAGACGCCCAGCACGCCCGATGTGATCGATTCACCAACCGTGGGGACTTTGACTTCAATAGGCATATAAAAACGGAGTAAATTATTTGTCGGCCCGGGAGCGGATCATCCATCCTCCCGCCACCATCAGACACAAGATGACGGCGAGAAACCAGTGCTGGCCGACGATGTGGCCATTGCCAGCCCCGAGGACGAGACCAAGGGCAAACAACTGCAGGCCGTAGCCAAGCTCGCGCCGCGTCAGGAGCTGATTCAGGGAAAAGTGGCTCATAGGCTAAACGCCTGGTTCACGAGCTCGCGCTGTTCCAGGTCGTGGATCGCGTGCGAGCCGGTGGCCGTGCTGGCGCTGGCGTCGCGGCCGGCGTAGAGGAAGTCGCGTCCGAATATTTTCCGCAGGCGCGGCTCCAGGAAGGTCCACGCGCCCATGTTCTGCGATTCCTCCTGGCACCAGACGAACTTCTCCGCCTTGGCGAAGGGCGCGACGATCGCCGCCAGCTTCTTTTCGTGCAGCGGATAAAGCTGCTCGATGCGGATGATGGCCGTGTCGTCGATCTTGTTCGCCTTGCGATGCTCGGCGAGATCGAAGTAGACCTTGCCGGTGCAAAGGATGACGCGCTTGGCCGTCTTCGGCGCGCTGGGGTCGGGCAGGATTTCCTCAAAGCGTCCGTTCTCCAACTCGGCCAGGGGCGACACGCAGCGCGGATCGCGCAGCAGGCCCTTTGGCGTCATCATGATGAGCGGCTTCTTGATCTTGCGCAGCGCCTGGCGGCGCAGGATGTGGAAGTAGCTCGCGGGCGTGGAGGGAAACGCGACCTGGATATTGTCCTCGGCACACAACTGCAGGTAGCGCTCGAGGCGCGCGCTGGAGTGCTCCGGCCCCTGCCCGTGATAGCCGTGGGGCAGCAGCAGCACGATGCTCGACGTCTCGCCCCACTTCGTTTCCGAGCAGACGATGTACTGGTCGATCATGAGCTGCGCGCCGTTGGCGAAGTCGCCGAACTGCGCTTCCCACAGCACGAGCATGTCGGGAAAGTCGAGGTTGTAGCCGTAGTCGAAGCCGAGCACGGCGTACTCGCTCAGCGGGCTGTTGTAGACGCAGAAGGTGGCCTGGCCCTCCTTGATGTGGCTGAGCGGCTTGTAACGCTCGCGCGTCTTCGCGTCGTAGAGCACCGAGTGGCGCTGCGAGAATGTGCCGCGGCGGCTGTCCTGGCCGGAGAGACGCACCGGGCATCCGCCCTCGAGCAGGCTGCCGAAGGCGAGCGCCTCGGCCGTGCTCCAGTCGACCGGCGTCTTGCCCTCGACCATGTCGCGGCGCTGCGACAGGAAGCGCTTGATCTTGGAATTGAGCTCGAAATTCTCCGGCTCCTTCGTGATGGCGAGGCCGATTTCCCTGAGCTTCTTTTCCGGCACGCCGGTCTCGACCGGATCGAGCAGGGCGGGACAGGCCAGCGGCTTGCGGATCGTCGGCACGATGGCCTTGTCCGCGACCTTGGACTTCTGCAGCGCGTCGTTGAGCCGCTGCTCGAACGTGGTGCGGAACGCGCGCACTTCATCCGGTGTGATGTCGCCGAACTTCACCAGGTGGCCGAAATAAATATCGCTGATCGGCGGGTGGTCCTCGATGGCCGAGTACATGAGCGGCTGGGTGAAGCGCGGCTCGTCGCCCTCGTTGTGGCCGTGGCGGCGGTAGCAGTACATGTCGACGACCACGTCGCGCTGGAACTGCTGGCGGAACTCGAACGCGAGCTGGATGGTCGCGACCGCGGCCACGGGATCGTCGCCGTTGACGTGGAAAATCGGCGAGCCGAGCATCTTCACCACCGAGGTGCAATACTGGCTCGACGCGCCATCGCCGGGCGATGTGGTGAAGCCGATCTGGTTGTTGATGATGAGATGGATCGTGCCGCCGGTCTTGTAGCCCTCGAGCTGCGAGAGGTTCAGCGTCTCCGCCACCACGCCCTGCCCCGCGAACGAGGCGTCGCCATGAATCAGCACGGGCAGCACCTGGCGGCGCTCCTTGGTGTCGTTGAGCTGGCGCTGCCACGCGCGCGCCTTGCCCTCGACCACGGGGCACACCGTCTCGAGATGGCTCGGGTTCGGCGCGAGGCTGATGCCGACCTTGGCGCCGGTACTCGTGGTGACGATCGAGTCGAAGCCCATGTGGTACTTCACGTCGCCGTCGCCCTGCTCGGAATTCGGCACGTAGTTCTCGCCAAATTCGTTGAAGATGAACTCGTAGTCCTTGCCCAAAATGTTGGCCAGCACGTTGAGGCGACCGCGGTGGGCCATGCCCATGACGATCTGCTCCACGCCGTGGCGCGGACATTCCTCCACGATCTTGTCGAGCACGGGAATGATGGTCTCGCCGCCCTCGAGCGAAAAGCGCTTTTGGCCGACGTAACGGGTGTGGATGAATTTCTCGAACAGCTCGCCCTCGAGCAAATGCGCCAGCACGCGCTTCTTCTCCGCGTTCGGCAGCGTGTCCTTGCGCAGGCGGCCCTGCTCGATGCGGTCGCGCAGCCAGCGGCGGATGGCGTAGTTCTCGATGTGCATGTACTCGATGCCCACCGTGCCGCAATACGTGTCCTGCAGGAGCTGGATGATCTCGCTCAGCGGCATCAGGGTGAGTTCGCCCGCCCACCAGATTTCAAATTCCTGGTTCAGGTCCTTCTCGCCGAGCTTCACGTACTCCAGCGCAATTTCCGGCACGGAGCGCTTGAGCAGATTGAGCGGGTCAATCTTCGCGGCCTGGTGGCCGAGGCGGCGGTAGGCGCTGACCAGCGCATCCACGCGCGATTGGTGGCCGTGATCGGCCGATACCGCGCCGGCGGAAACCGCGCTGGAAACTTTGCCCGCGGGCGAAGGCGCCGCAGCCGGTGCGGCCAAGCGCTTCGGCGGTTGCTGGCAACCGAGCTCGAAGCCGGAAAAGAAAGAGGCCGTCTGCGCATCGACGCTCGCGGGATCGCGCTTCCACTGCGTGTAAAGCGCCTCGAGTTGGGGACCGTTTTCGGCGGAAGCAGCGTCGGTCCGGGAAACGCCGTTATTGTCGGGAGTCAGGTTCACCCCGCTGGGCATAACTGTCATAGAACGGTCTATCATACGAAAAGAAGACGGCGGTGGCAACCCGAATGGCTCGGGTAGTAGCGGGCCGAAGTTTCGGATGATGGCGGATAAGTTGGGGTTATGGGAGCCGGGGATGCAGGACGGAATGAAGGGGAGGTTTTGACAGGATTAAGAAAATTAAAAGGATTTGGGGGACGCCTTCCTGCTCAACCAATCCTTTTAATCTTATTAATCCCATCAAAAATTCCGTCCATTCCGTTATTCCGTCACTCTTGTCCCTCACCTTGACTCCCGCGCACAAACGGCGTTCACTAAATGCATTATGGCCCTTGATGACATTCTCCTCGAAGCGGAAGAAAAAATGTTGAAAAGCACAGAGGTAATTCAAGGCGAGTTCTCCGGCATCCGCACCGGCAAAGCCTCGCCCGATCTCGTGACGAACATCATGGTCGAGGCCTACGGCGTCCAGATGCGCCTCAAGGAAATGGCCGCCGTCACCACGCCCGATTCGCGTCTCATCCTCATCCAGCCGTGGGACGGCAATAACGTCGACCCCATCCGCAAGGCGATCGAGGAATCGAAGCTCGGCATCACGCCGATGGTCGACGGGAAGCTCATCCGCCTGCCCATCCCCTCCCTTTCCGAGGAACGCCGCCAGGACCTGGTGAAGGCCGTGAAGAAAATCGCCGAGGAAGGCCGGGTCAGCATCCGCGCCAACCGCCGCCACGCCATGGACGAGATCAAGAAGATCCAGAAGGCCGGCGAAATCACCGAGGACCAGCTCGCCGACGGCGAAAAGGAAGTCCAGAAGCTCACCGACCAATACATCGCCGAGATCGAGAAGACCCTCGTCGCGAAGGAAGCGGAGTTGTTGAAGGTGTAGTTGCTTCGGTGGCCCGGACAAACTGTATACCTGTGATTGCCGGACGCCTTTTGATCCCGAAGGGATCAGAGCCAAGTAGCCGGTGGTTGAGCCCGCGCCAGCGGGCGACACCACCGGTTAAACGCACTCGCAATTTTCCGACCCTGAAGGGGTCGCAGAGGCTGGCACCCCTCCAGGGTGCGATTCTCCAAATTATACCTTATCCGGTGGTTTCGCGCTCCCGCCGAGCCGGGATCGCTCAACCACCGGCTACTTGGCTGGCAAGCCTGCGGCTTGCAAAAACCCTCCATCCGGATTTTTTGAATCGACCATGACCGACTACCCACCCGCTTTCAACGAATTGGTTGAGGCGCTGCGCCAGTTGCCCTCCGTCGGCCCGCGCAGCGCGGAGCGTTATGCGCTGCACCTGCTCCAGGCCGACGCGAGCGTGAGCGAGAAGCTCGCGCGCGCCCTCACCGCCGCGAAGGCCGAGATTCATCCGTGCAAGCAGTGCGGCTTCTACGCGCAGGGCCTCGACGCGCTTTGCTCCATCTGCGCGAGCACGCAGCGCGACACGACGCTCTGGTGCGTGGTCGAGCAGGCGAGCGACGTGATCAAGCTCGAGAAATCGAATTTCTTCCGCGGCCTCTACCACGTCCTCGGCGGACGCCTCTCGCCGCTCGATCGCGTCGGGCCGGAGGACCTGTCCATCGCCAAGATGGAAAAGCGCCTCACGGAAAATCCGCCGAAGGAAGCCGTCCTCGCCCTCGCCGCCGATGCCGAAGGCGAAACCACCGCGCTCTTCCTCGCGCCGATCCTCAAGAAAGCCGGCGTGAAAGTCTCGCGCCTCGCCATGGGCCTGCCCGCCGGCGGCGGCCTCGAATACGCCGACAGCGTCACCCTCGGCTACGCCCTTTCGGGCCGCAGGGAGCTTTGAGTGACGGAATAACGGAAGGACGGAATTTGGGAAGAATTTTTGACAGGATTAAGATGATTAAAAGGATTGGCTGAGACTCAGTAAAACAATCATCTTAATCCTCTTAATCCTGTCAAAATTCCGTCCATTCCGTTATTCCGTCACTCCCACCGCATGAAGATTTCCGCCATCTGCTTCGACTTGGGGAAGGTTCTCCTGCACTTCGACTGGGAGCTGATGCTGGAGCGCATCGCGAAGAAATCGCCGCTGCCCAAGGAGGAAATCCGCAAGCGGCTCTTCGAGGACCCGCAGGCCACCGCGTACGAGATCGGCAAAATCAGCACGGCGAAATTCTTCCCGCACTTCAAGAAGCTCGTGCAGTACAAGGGCACGGCGAAGGACCTGCAGGCCGCGTTCTCGGAAATCTTCACGCCGATGCCGGAGCACATCGCGCTGGCCGCGATGCTCGCGCCGCACTACCCGCTGGCGATCATCTCCAACACGAACGACGCGCACATCCTCCACGCCGAGGCGACCTACTCGTTCTTCTCGCTCTTCCACGCGCGCATCTACTCGCACCAGGTGAAGCTGGCCAAGCCCGATCCGGAGATATACCGCTTCGCCCTAAAGGCCCTCGGCGGCATCGATCCGATCGAGGCGCTCTTCATCGATGACCTCGAGGCCAACGTCCTGGGCGCATCGAAGATCGGCTGGCAAACCATCCACCTCCGCCCCGGCGTCGACCTGCGCGAGGCGCTCGCGAGCTACGAACTGCGCGGTTTGGATTAGGGGGTAGCCGGCGCTGGCCCAGCGCCGGTCGGTCGCGCCATGCGCGACCGATTTCCGAAATGCACTCCCGCTAACGCAGGAGTGCACCCGCGCTCGGCGAGCGCGGGCTACCAAAATCATTCCCCCGTCAGCAGCGCAATCTCCCGCTCCTCAAGCTGCTGGCGCCAGCGCGCGACGTAGGAATATTTGCGGTAGACCGTCTCGAGCGCGTTGACGTCCTTGCCGCCCGCGCGCCACTTGGCGTCGAGCGCGATCACCTCGGCCTCGACCGTGGCGGCGAAGGCCTCGAGCTTGATACGCAGTTCGGTGAGCGCATCCTGCAGCGTGAGTTCATCGCCCATGAGCGCGGCCTTCTCGAGCCGGTTGGTCGCGGCCTTTTTCTTCTCGAGAAACTCGTCGAGCGTGCGGCACAGTTCGCCGACTTCCTTGAAGAGGTCCATCGTGCCCGGAGGGATGCGCTGGATGTCGCGCGGTTTCTCACCCTTGGTCAGTTCGTAGAGCGCCAGCAGCCGCGCGCGCGGGTCGATGAGCGTCTGGTACGCCTGGTTGAGCGCGGTGTAGCGCGACTCGGCCGCGGCACGGTCCGCCTCCGGCGCCTGCGCGAATTTGTCCGGGTGCGTCCCGCCTGTTTCGCGGGCAAAGCGCTCCTTCAACGCATCGGCATCGAGCGCCGGGGCGGGCTCGAGATCAAAGAGGGCGAAAGGATTGGCGGCCATGTGGGACTGCAACTCTAGTCGCAATTCCGCGCACGTGCCAATCCAAGGTTCACGCAGCCGCGTGAAACCCTCCGCCGCTTTCGCCACTTGACTTCGCGGCTGCGAGATGGGATTGGACTTGGAGCGTCCGCAGGTGTCTCCATGGCTATTTTCGTCCAGCGCAATTCCCAGAAACTCGGCCCCTATACGCTCGCGGAACTGCGCAGCCAGCTCGCCTCCGGCGCGCTCTCGCTCAAGGACTACGTTTGGTGGACCGGCCAGACGGAATGGATTCCGCTCGTCGGCAGCCCGGTGCTCGCGCCCGGCTTCGAGGACCCGGACCCCGCCGTAAAAAAGGGCGGCGACGGGCCGACCGGCACCTCGCCGTTTTCCATCGCGGCGCTGGTCGCCGGACTGCTGGTCTTCATGGCGTTCTTCACGTCGATCCCGGCCATCGTCTTCGGCCTTTGCGCGCTCGACGACCTCAAGAAAAACAAGCGCCGCACCGGCAGGCGCATGGCGCTGATCGGCCTCGCGCTCGGCGTTTTATCGACAGGGATTTGGGGCGTGTTAGTGGGCTTGTACTACTACAACTCGGACACGCTCGAATCGATGAAGAACCACGACGAGGCGGTGAACTCGCAGCCCTTCGTCCCGCCCGCGCCGAAAGCCTCCGCGCCGGGCACGAACGCCGCTCCGGCCCAATAGCGCCTACGGCGACTTCTTGCGCGACCGGCGCTTGATGACGTTCTTCGGCATGAGCTTTTTCGGGTCGATCTTCTCGGCCTTTTGCGCGCTGCCTTCGGCCTCGCCGGAAACCGCCGCCGCTTTCTTTCCGAATGGACGCTTGCCCTTCCCGCCCTCGGGACGCGGCTCGAACTCAAACGTGGTCTTGCCATCCGGCCCCATGACGAGAAAGGCGGAGAACTTGCGGCGCGTGCGCTGCGAGACGAAGCCGCGCAGCAGATCGGTCTTCTTTTGCGTCAGCAATTTTTCCACCTGCGCCATGTCGATCGGCTGCTGCAGGATCACCTTGCCGATTTTCATCTTGCAGGTCGGCGTCTCGCCAAACGTGTTCTCGCAGGCGAAGGACATCATCGTCTCGAAGACGCGCCCGCCGCAGACGGGACATTGGCCGGCCGGCGGCGTCGCGTTGAGATCGAGCGCGGAGCCATCGGCGTTCACCGGTGCGTTGTCGAAAACGAATTCCGTCTCGCCCGCGTCGTTGAGCTTCAGCGCGGCGGCAAACGGCCAGCCTGCCTTGCTGCGAAAACCCTGCAGCGGCCCGATGATGCGCTTCTCCAAAAGTTCCTTCGCCTCCAAGGGCTCGAGCACGCGGCCCGCGACCACCTTGCGCAGCTTGATCGTGCCGTCCTCGCTCTCGTAATTGCGCAGCGTCTCCAGCATCGCCTTGCCATTCGGCGCGTTGAAGCCGAGCGGCCGCGGCGCGAGGCCCGACTCGTCGAAGCTCTTCGCCTTCTCGACGATGGACTGCGTCAGGCCGACGATCTCCTCCATGAAGCGGCTGCGCGGCAGTTTGCCGTGCTCCATTTCCTTGAGCTTGAATTCCCATTCGCCGGTCAATTCCGGCGAGGCCAGCGCGGGAATATCGACCGCGTGCAACAGCTCCATCAGCGCCCACGCTTTCGGCGTCGAGGTGATCTCGCGGCCTTCCCGGCGCAGATATTCTTCGCTGAGCAAACCCTCGATTGTCGCCGCGCGCGTGGCCGGCGTGCCGAGGCCTTTCTCCGCCATCGCGTCGCGCAATTCCTCGTCCTCCACCAGCTTGCCCGCGCCTTCCATCGCGCTGAGCAGCGTCGCCTCGGTGTACTTCGCCGGCGGCCGCGTCTCGAGGCCCTTGACCTCGATCTCCTGCGTCTTCACGCGCTCATTTTCCTGCACGGGAACCAGCGCGGGCGCGTCATCCGAGGAAACCTCTTCCTTGCCGTAAATTTCGAGCCAGCCGGGGAACACGAGGATCTTGCCCTCGGTCTTGAACGGCTCGTTCTCGACGCGCGTGATGCGCGTGGTCACTTCAAATTGCGCGGCGGGATAGAAAACCGAGAGGAAGCGCTTGGCCACCATGTCGTAAACCTTGCGCTCAATCTCGTTCAGCTTGTCCGGCGACTCCAGCGTGGGCGTGATGGCGAAGTGATCGCTGATCTTCGCGTTATTGAAAATACGCTTGTTCGGTTTCACCCAGCCTTCGCTCAAAATTTTGCCCGCAAAGGGCGCGAGGCTGCCTCCGCTCATGTTGCGCAGGATGCCCTTCACCGTGTCGATGTAGTCCTCGGGCAATGCGCGCGAATCGGTACGCGGATAGGTCAGCACCTTGTGGTGCTCGTAAAGCCGCTGCGCGATGGAGAGCGTGCCCTTGGCGCTGAGGCCGAGCCGGCCGTTGGCCTCGCGTTGCAGCGTGGTCAAATCGTAGAGCAGCGGCGAAATCTGCGACGCGGGCTTCTTTTCCTCGGTCACAATGCCCGGCTTGCCCTGGCACTTGGCCTCGATGGCGCGCGCGTCGGCCTCGGTCCACAGCCGCTCGGCCTTGGCGTCGGGATTCGCCTCGTCCTTCGCGAAATCGTCCTTGAACCAGCGGCCCGGATATGTCCCCGCCTGCGCGGCAAACGTCCCGTGCACTTCCCAATAGCCCTTCGGCACGAAATTTTTTCTCAACTCATCGCGTTCAACCACGATGGCGAGCGTCGGCGTCTGCACGCGGCCCACGGGCGTGAGCTGGAAACCGCCATTGCGCGAGTTGAACGCCGTCAGCGCGCGCGTGCCGTTGATGCCAATGAGCCAGTCGCTCTCCGAGCGGCAAACCGCGGCGCTGGCCAGCGGCTCAAGCTCGCTGCCCGGGCGCAGGTGCGTGAAGCCATCGCGGATCGACGCCGGCGTCATCGACTGCAGCCACAGCCGCTCGATCGGCTTCTTGCAGCCGGCCAGCTTCACGATGTAACGGAAAATCAGTTCGCCCTCGCGGCCCGCGTCGCACGCATTGATCAGCGAGGTCACGTCCGGGCGCTTCATCAATTTCTTGAGCAGCCGCAGCCGGCTCTCGGTCCGCTCAATCGGCTTGAGCGCGAATTCCTCCGGAATCACCGGCAGGGCGGCGAAGGTCCACTTCCCCTTTTTCTTGTCCATGTCGCCCGGCAGCGCGAGCTCAACGAGATGGCCGACCGCCGAGGAAAGAACATACTTCTCGCTCTCGAAATAACTTTCGTTGCCGTCGGCGATCTTCTTGAAGCCGCCCAGCACCTTGGCGATGTCGCCGGCCACGCTTGGCTTTTCCGCGATGATAAGAGCTTTTGACATAGTCGCTTGCAGGCGACGGCGAATGGCTCGCCGTAGTGACCGGACCCACCGGTCCCGTATTTAAGCCGTGCAAAGTAGAAGACGCGCCGGGTATTGGCAACTTGGATTTTTGGGGGACGCGCCCCACACGCTCTCAAAACCGGCCCGTCTCAAATCGCCACGCGCACCCGGTCGAGCGCATCGATGATGGTCTGGTAGACGCCGTTGACTTGCACGCCCATGGACATCAACACGCACACTGCCACCACCGAAACGAAGGCCAGAACCAGTGCGTATTCCACCAGCGCTTGCCCCGAGCGGCCGCGATTCCGGCTTCCCGTAAATGGATTGATCGACGGTTTCACGTTCACACTTCTAGATAGATATCGGTATCCGGGGCGGGCGGGCTGAGGGAAAATTTGCCTTTGGAGGGACGGGCTCCTGCCCGTCCGTCACGCTACTCTTCCTGGCAATCCCGGCGGACGGGCAGGAGCCCGTCCCTCCAAGAAAATCAGCGCGCCGGGAGTTCCGCCTACGACGTCCGCACAAAGACCTTGCCCGGCAACTGCTTCACCAATTTCTTCATCTCGAGCCGCAGCAGCGTCGAAGACACCGTGCCGCTCGGCAGCCCCGTCGCCTGCGTGATCGCGTCGATCGGCGTCTCGTCGAGTTCTATCGCGGCGTAGACTTTTTCCTCGTCGCCGGAAAGATTCGTGGGCAGGGGACGCGGCTTCGGCGCATCCTCGCGGAACTGGAAGAACTCGAGCTCGCCGAGGATGTCCTCCACGCCCTCGACCAGCTTCGCGCCGTCCTTGATGAGCTGGTGACAGCCCTGCGCGAGCGGATTGTCGATGCGACCCGGCACGGCGAAGACCTGCCGGCCTTGCTCGAGCGCCTGCCGCGCGGTGATGAGCGCGCCGCTCTGCCGCCCGGCCTCGATGACGAGCACGCCGAAACTCAGGCCCGCGACGATGCGGTTGCGCATCGGGAACGTGCGCTTGTCCGGCGCGGTGCCGAGCGCCAGCTCGCTGATCAGGCAGCCGCCCGACTCGACGATCTTCGCCGCGAGCGTGTCGTTCTCCGGCGGGTACATCTTGTCCAGCCCGCAGCCGAGCACGGCCCACGTCACGCCCTTCGCCGCCAGCGCGCCGAGATGCGCCGCCGTGTCGATCCCGCGCGCCAGGCCCGAGACCACCGGAACGCCCGCGTAGGCGATCTGGTAGCCGAGCTTCTTCGCATTCTCCAGGCCGTAGTGGCTCGTCTCGCGCGACCCGACCAGCGCCACGCCGCGCGGCCACGTCTCGGGAATTTTCCCCTTTATATAGAGGCAAAGCGGCGGATCATAAATCTCGCGCAAGCTTGCCGGATACTCCTTGTCGGCCTGCGTGATGATCTGCACGCCCAAGGTCTCCGCCCACTTGCGCTCCTTCTCCACATCGACCGTTTCCTGCCACGACGTGATCCTGCTCACCATGTCGTTGCCGATCCCCTCGATCCCGCGCAAATCCGCCCCCCGCGCCGTGATCGCCTTATCCAGCGACCCAAACCGCTCCCTCAGCCGCGCCGCCTTGACCGGCCCCAAGCCGTCGAGCAGGTGCGCTATAAAATAGGCGTCGGATTCGGTCATGGTTTTTTCGCAATGGCTTCCAGCAAGCCGAAGGCTTGTCCACGTAAGTAGCCGGTGGTTGAGCGTAGCGATACCACCGGAAATATGGCAATATCCGCCTCACCCCGGCAGGGGTGACACATGCCGTCCACTTACCTCGGCCTCTACTACCACATCGTGTTTGCCACGAAGAATCGTGAACCCGTTCTCGGCGCAGAATGGCGGCCCAAAGTCCATGCCTATTTTGTCGGCACCGTCGTGGGTTTAGGCGGTCGCGTCCTGGCCGTTGGCGGCGTTGCGGATCATATGCATTTGCTCGTTGAACTAAACGCCATGCACCGTGTTGCTGACTTCATGCGAGAAGTCAAACGCGCAGCTTCCGTATGGATTCACGAGAACACCCGGCTCTCGTCCTTTGCCTGGCAAGAGGGCTATGCCGCTCTTACTGTGAGCGCCTCCAATCTCGAAACCGTGCGCCACTATATCGAAAATCAGGAGGAGCATCACCGTCATCGCAGCTATCGGGAAGAGGTCCTGACCATGCTCGATCGTTCTGGCATCGAGGTTGATATGCGTTACTTCAACTAAAGACGGTGTCACCCCTGCCGGGGTGACTGCGCTTTGGGGTATAAACCGGTGGTATCGCTCGCAGACTCGCTCAACCACCGGCTACATATGTATCAAGCCTCCAGCTTGGCAAAGGCGCCGAAGGAATTTGATCGAACAATGTAATTGGCGGGATTTGCGGGTTCACGGGAGCGCTTGACATGAATTGCGTTCGAGCCATCAGAAGGCGAACCCATTGGCGCATCGCAACCAACGGGATCCCAGGCTTGCGGGAACCTTGGCATGAGTTGCTTCTGACCAAGCCGGAGGCTTGTCACGTAGGTAGCCGGTGGTTGAGCGTAGCGATACCACCGGAAACAGACCCCCTTCGTGTCCGACCCCGGCAGGGGTCGCACCTAAAGATCGTCCGGATGCGTACGCAGATATTCGACCGCCTGCGCGACGATTTCGGGCGGGATGATCTTGCCGCTTTCGGCTTTGCCGAGTTCGGGGAGGAGGACCCAGCGGTTGCCGCCGTCGGCGGCGACTTTCTTGTCGTTGCCGAGCGCGGCGAGGATCGCTTGCGAATCGACCTCCGGCTTGAGCACGACGGGGAGCTGATTGTTGATGAGCGCGAGGTCGATGTCGCGCGCGGACTCCTGCGAGAGGCCCGCGACGCGGCGCGAGAGCCACGCGGCGGCCCGCATGCCGAGGGAAATCGCCTCGCCATGCAGGTAGGTGGTGTAGCCGGTCGCCTTCTCGATGGCGTGGCCGATGGTGTGGCCGAAGTTGAGCAGCGCGCGCTCGCCCTTGGTCTCGAACTCGTCGCTCTCGACAATGCGCGCCTTGATCGCGACGCACTTCTCGACGATCTCATCGAGGTCCGCGTCCGCCGGCTTCACGCCCTTCGCGACGCGCTCGAACAGCGCCGCATCGCGGATCGCGCCGTACTTGATCACCTCCGCCATGCCCGCAGCGAACTCGCGTGCGGGTAATGTTTGCAGAGTGTCGAGGTCCGCCACGACCAGCTTCGGTTGATGAAACGCTCCGACGAGGTTCTTGCCCTCCGGCAAATTCACACCGGTCTTGCCGCCGACGGAACTGTCCACCATCGCCAGCAGCGTCGTTGGTACTTGCACGAAGTTGATGCCACGCAAATACGTCGCGGCGACGAAGCCGGCGAGGTCACCGATGACACCACCGCCTATCGAAAACAAAATGGCCGAACGTGGAACACGATGCTGTGCAAAGTAGGAAAGCGCTCGCTCGTAATTCTCAATAGATTTACTACTCTCACCCGGCCCGACAGGAAAAATCATCGCACTTTCGATTTGCCGTACGCCACCAACCGAAAAAGCTCTACAGATAGCTGAGCTTAGGCGCACGTAGTGCAAAGATTGAACTTTCGAATCCGCAATTACAATGGGCACACCTAGTAGGCCTCGTTCGCTCATCATAACGTCGACTTGCGAAATAAGCCCCCTCCCGATCACCACATCATACGCTCGCAGCCCCAAATCAACGTAAACCCTGCGGTGGGGCGGAAGCTTTTGCTCAGGCATGATCCCGGCATTTAACCACAGTGAGATGGGGACGCGAGCCCCTTTGCGGCCTTTGCGCCTTTGCGAGAAATCGAAGAGGTTTCACGCAAAGCCGCAAAGATCGCACGATCAAAAAGATTTTAAGCTCCTCTGTCTTTGCAGGTGATGCAGAGCTACCGCTCTTTCCCGAAATGTGCGATAATGCCCCTGCATGACTAACCTCGATTTCCAGCCCTGAACAATTTCCGGACAGGCTTGTGTCCTTGGCACGGAAAATGACATACGCCTGACCCGCATCATTCTGTTATTTTTCGCGAATCAGCCCTCCTCCCTTTCCATTTGTGAACGGGGGAAACTTACGCTAGGCTCTACCCCTCTATGACATTGACTGAAAAGCTGCTCGCGCGCGCTGCCGGCAAGGATCGCGTCACGGCGGGCGATAATGTCTGGGTGAACACCGATGTGCTGCTCACCCACGACGTGTGCGGACCGGGTACCATCGGCGTCTTCAAGCGCGAGTTCGGCAAGAACGCCAAGGTTTGGGACAAGAACAAGATCGTCATTATCCCCGACCACTACATTTTCACCGCCGATTCCCTCTCCAACCGCAATGTCGACATCCTGCGCGACTTCGTGCGCGAGCAGGGCCTGCCCTATTTCTACGACGTCATCGACGACCCGAACGGGCACTGGATTTTCGACCAGTCGCGCGGCCAGCTCAAGAAGCAGTTCGGCGCGCGTTACGCGGGCGTCTGCCACACCGCGCTGCCGGCCAAGGGCCACACCCGCCCGGGCGAAATCCTCTTCGGCACGGACAGTCACACCTGCATGGCGGGCGCGTTCAACATGTTCGCGACCGGCATCGGCAACACCGACGCGGGCTTCATCCTCGGCACAGGCAAGCTGCTGGTGAAGGTGCCGCCCACCATGCGCTTCAAGCTCGAGGGCAAGATGGCCAAGGGCGTCATGGCGAAGGACGTCATCCTGCACGTCATCGGCCTCATCGGCTTCGACGGCGCCACCTACAAGGCGATGCAGTACGAGGGCTCCGGCGTCAACGAAATGACCATGGACGACCGCATGACCATCGCCAACATGGCGATCGAGGCGGGCGGCAAGAACGGCGTCTTCCCCTGCGACCAGAAGACGATCGACTACGTGAACGAGCGCACGAAGCGCAACGGCACGAAGTCAGACTTCGAGCCGGTTGAACTCGACGCGGACCAGGACCTCGTATACGACGCGCTGGTCAACCTCGATGAGCTCGAGCCGACCGTTGCGCAGCATCCCGACCCGGGCAATCGCGCGCTAGCCAAGGAGCTGGAGAAAATCCAGCTCGACCGCGCCTACATCGGCTCGTGCACCGGCGGCAAGACCTCGGACTTCCTCGCCTTCGCGGAAATCCTCAAGGGCCGCAGCGTCAAGATCGATACCTTCGGCGTGCCCGCCACGCCCGATGTCGTGCATGACCTGCAGACCACGCTGATCAACGGCACGTCCGTCTGGGATTCGCTCGAATCCGCCGGCGTGCAGATGACCGAGAACGCGTCGTGCGCGGCCTGCCTCGGCGGCCCGGTCGACACGTTCGGCCGCATGAACAAGCCGCTCGCCTGCATCTCCGCCACGAACCGGAACTTCCCCGGCCGCATGGGCCACAAGGAATCGAAGGTCTACCTCGCCTCGCCCTACACGGTCGCGGCGTCGGCGCTGACCGGGCACATCACCGATCCGCGGGAGTATCTGTAAGGGGTAGGGACGGCAGTCCCCTGCCGTCCCATTTTTAATTAGGGACGCGAGGGGACTCGCGTCCCTACCTTGAATAAATTGGCGGCTAAGCCTGCAACCAATTCCGATCAATCTCCCGCACCAGCTCGACCATCGCGGCGAAGGTCGTCGGCTTGAGCAGGTAGGCGTCGACCTGAAGCTCGTTGGCGCGGTAGATGTCCCAGTCGTCGTGCGAGCCGGTGAGCGCGAAGACGATCAGGCCGTCGAGCGCCGCCTGCGCGCGCACCTGCTTGAGCACGTCCAGGCCGGAGATGCCCGGCAGGCCGAGGTCGAGCAGCAGGATGTCCGGCAGCGGATGCTTCTTGCGGTCCGCGTTGGAAGCGAGGCCGGTGAGGTAATAGATCGCGTCCTGGCCGCTGTTGAGCTTCGTCAGCCGCACCGCCACCTGCGCGGCTTCGAGCGCCGACTCCAGCAGCTCCGCGTCCTCCGTGCTGTCCTCGACGAGCAGGATGTGCGGCTTTTCCTGGGTGATGCTCAGCCGCTTGGCCAGCTTCATCAGGCTGCGCTCCGCCCCCGGCGTCACGGCCAGCGGATCGGGTGAGGGCGTGCCTTTGCCCAGGGACTTCTGCGGCGGCTTGGGCACCTTTGATTCCTTGGGCTTCTTGCGCGGATCCTGGGAGGAATCATCCGAAAAACGATTCATGGCAACGAGCCGTGAACCTACCATGCCGGAGATGAAAAACCAGTGAAACTCACACCAGATGAACTTCGTACTTGCCTGAATTTGAAAAACAGTTAACTTGTCTCCGGTTTCATTGAGCATGCGCTCATCGTTCCGGTTTTCTCCGGCCGCCCCTTTAGTCGTCTTCGATGAGAGTCGCCTAGGGCCATAACACCTCATCGACCCACGAATTGTGGCCCATGCGGACGGCGTATGCCGTTTCCCGCATCATCCCAATTTTTTTCAGACATGACATCCCCTAGTACAGTTGCACCCCAGCCTCACCACCCCGCGCCGACCGCGCCTGCACCCGCAGCCGCATCGGCGATCACCTTCGCGTCGCTCGCGCTTATTGAGCCGCTCCAGCGCGCGCTCCTCGACAAGAGCTACACCGTCCCCTCGCCCATCCAGGCCGGCGCGATCCCGCACCTGCTGCAGGGCCGCGACCTTCTCGGCATCGCGCAGACCGGCACGGGCAAGACCGCCGCGTTCGCGCTGCCGATCCTGCAGAAGCTCGCCGCGCATCCCGCGCCGCCGATCTCGAAGCGCCCGCGCGCGCTCATCCTCGCGCCCACGCGCGAGCTCGCCGCGCAAATCGGCCAGAGCTTTGCGCACTACGGCCGCCATTTGAACCTCAAGCACACCGTCATCTTCGGCGGCGTCGGCCAGCACCCGCAGGTGCAGGCACTCACGCGCGGCGTCGATATCCTCGTCGCCACGCCCGGCCGCCTGAAGGACCTCCAGCAGCAGAAGCACGTCTTCCTCGACAAGGTGGAAGTCTTCGTGCTCGACGAGGCCGACCGCATGCTCGACATGGGCTTCGTCCATGACGTGAAGCGGATCATCACCACGCTGCCGCCCAAGCGCCAGTCGCTGCTCTTTTCCGCCACGATGCCCCCGGCCGTGGAGGAAATCGCCTCCACGCTCGTGCGTAATCCCGCGCGCGTTGAAGTCACGCCCGCCGCAACCACCGTCGAGCGCATCGAGCAAAACGTCGCCTTCGTCGATCGCGGCAACAAGATCAAGCTCCTCGCCCATCTCGTCGGCCAGCATCCCGACGGCCTCGTCATCGTCTTCGTCCGCATGAAGCACATGGCCAACAAGCTCGTCGACCAGCTCGCCAGGCACGAGATCCGCGCCGAGGCGATCCACGGCAACAAGTCCCAGGGCGCCCGCACCCGCGCGCTGGACAACTTCCGCTCCGGCCGCAGCCGCGTGCTCGTCGCCACCGACATCGCCGCGCGCGGCATCGACGTGAAGGGCATCTCGCTCGTCGTGAATTACGACCTGCCCGAGGAGCCCGAGGCCTACGTGCACCGCATCGGCCGCACGGCGCGTGCGGGCAAAGACGGCATGGCCGTGGCGTTCTGCGACGACAGCGAGCGCAATCTCCTGCGCCAGGTCGAGCGGCTCATTCGCCGCCCGATCCCGGTGCTTAAGGACCATCCCTACGAGGCCTCCGAGCGCAAGCCGCAGAACGAGCGCGGCCCGCTCGGCGACGGCATTGATCGCCCGCACCGTCCCGGTGGTTCGCGCCAGGGTGGCGCGCCGCGCCGCGAAGGTTTCCGCTCACGCTTCCGGAGATAGCGCGTAGCCGCCGCCGTAAGGCGGTGGACGCGGCACGAAACGGGCCACGCCTTCACGGGCGCGGCCGCTCACGCACAGTTGCCATTGGCTCGCGAATTGCCTATGAGTAAAGTGAGTCGAGGCGCCCGTGCAATTCTACGTCTTTAAAAACGATGAGCAGGTCGGTCCCTTCGCGCTCATGGATCTGCGCCAGCGTTTAAAGAGCGGCGAGTTCGGCTACGAGGACCTCGTCTGGCGCGAAGGCATGACGGATTGGACGCCCCTCAGGGAAATCCTCGGCGGCGCACTGCCCGACGCGACGCCCCACGCCGTTTCCGAATCGACGTCACGGGCCAAAGGGAAGGCGACCTTCCCGGCCACGCTGCGCCTCGCGACTGCGCTCGTCATTTTCGTGATCGCGTTCGCGTTGATCGCCGCCGCCGCGTGGCTGGTCGCGTCGTTCGTGTGCGCCGTCGGCGTCGCGGCGCAAGCGGCCGGCTCGCAGCACATCCAGGGATTTGATCGTTACGTCGAGGTGGGCAGGAACGCCTGCCAGAGGGACTTCTGGATCATCGCCGCCGGGTCGGCCGTGTTCTCGCTGGTCGTCTCGCCCGTGGTCGCCTGGATGATGGCGTACTCGAACCTGTTCCCGTGGTGCCGCGCGCGATGATCAGCTCGCCGAGACGAGCACCACGCCCACGCACGTCAGGATCACGCCCGCCCAGCCGCGCGCGTTGAGCCGCTCGCGCAGGAACAGCGCCGCGCCGAGCACGATGAGCAGCGGACTGATGCCCTCCAGCGGCATGAGCTTGCTCAGCTCCACCTGGTGCATGACGCCGAGCCAGAGCAGAAACCAGACGGTCATCGTGGCGATGCCGATGCCGAGCAGACCGATCCAGCCGCGCGCAGTGTCGCCGGGTTGCTCCCGCCGCGACATGGCGCGCTTGAGATAGATTTGCCCCGCCACCAGCGCAAGCTGCGAGATGATCACCAGCACCCACGCGGTGATGCTCATACGCGCTCCTCCGCCTTCGCCACCGACTGCGCCAGCAGAAGAATGCCCGCGATGATCACGCAGATGCCGCTCCCGCGCAGCAGGCTGATGTGCTCGCCCAAGACCAACCACGAACCCAAAGGCACGAAGATATGCACTCCATTAGTCAGCGCAAACGCCAGCCCCAGCGGGAGGAAGCGCAGCGCATAAAGCCAGCCGCCGAAGCTCGCGACAAACGCGAGAATGCCCAGCCACGTCATACCCGTGCCCAACTCGGCCAGGCCGAGCCAACTCCAAAGCGAATCGTTGCCCGCGCTATGCTCCGCGCCGATCTTGAGGAGAATCTGCGCCGCGGCGGTCAGCAGGACGGTGAGGAAGATCTGCAGGTACGGATTCCAGAAAAGCCCGGGCGCGGGCTTCGGCAACGGCGCAGGAAGTTGGTCGTGCATGGATGCGACCGGCCTCGCGTCAGACCGGGGAAGACCTCAGGCCTTCTGCGCGACGGGCGCGGTCTGGGCCTCGAGCTCCTTGGCGATCTGGATGGCGCGCTCGGCCATGACGCTGCGGCTCTTCTCCGGCAGGTTGCGGTCGAGGAAGCCCAACGCGTGCGGCGGCTTGATCACGCGCACGCCGGCCTTCTTCTGGTCCTCGGCGATCTGGGCGTGGAACTCCTTCATCTTCGTCCAATGCATCTTCGGGCGGAAGTGATGCTCGGCGTGGTAGCCATTGTTGAACCAAAGCCAATTGTAGATCGGCTCGTAGCTGCTTACGCCCCAGGCGATCGGCTGCTCCGTGTCGCCGCCGTAGTGCAGATAGTAGCCGTTGAGATACGAGAGACAGTGGCCGAGATACCAGAACGGCACGAAGAAAAGCATGAACCTCCAGTTCACGAAGAACATGATCACGTAGAGCGACATGAACGAGATGATCTCGAACTTACCCCAGCGCGCCTCCGACTCACTGCGCCCCCGCAGTTCCTTGATGATCGCGAAGGGATCGTCGCGCATGAAGCTCAGGAAGGTGTATTTCCAGACGCTTTCGGCGTCGTCGTGGTCGTGGCTGTGGCGATAGATGGAGACCCAATCGATGGTGTCGCCCGTCTCGTCCTTGCGGTCGCTGTTGCCGCGATGATGCCGCGTGTGGACCGCATCATAGGCGACTTGGGAAAAGCCAAGAGCCCACGATTGCATGACGCTGAATGCGCGGTTGAGGGGTTCCCATGTGAAGAAGGGATTGTGGACGAAATTGTGGCTCACGCTGTTGATGTTCCAGCCGATGCTCACCGAGTAGGTGAAGCCCATGCAGATCAGCACCCACCACGGCGCGTGCCAGTAGGCGAAGGCGAGGTAGAACAACACCACGAAGGCCGCGTTGAGCACGCCGGCGATGGCGGGGAAAATGTCCCAAGGCGAGTAGGCGAAAAATCCAGTCGTTTGCTTTTTGTTCATGGCAGGAAATCCAAGCTGGAGACTATAGCCGAGATTGGCCCCGGATCAAAGGGCGAAAGCAAAGCTTTTGGCTTAGGCCAATTAAGCGGCGCCGGTCAGCACCGGCCACAGTTTTTCCAGCGTGAGGAGGTTGCTCGAGAGCAAATCCTGGCGGCTGGGCTCGTGCAGCGGCGGATGGTCGAACCAACCGGCGAACTTCTGGAAGCGCGTCGCGTAGGCCGGATGCGACCAACCGCCGCACAGGTCGCCGCCGATGACGTCGACCCACTTGCGCAGTTTGCCCAGCGCCCAGATCAGGTCCGCGCAGGTGAAGCGGCCGTTCTCCCAGTTGGTGATCGCCTCGCCCGCGACGAGGCAATCCATGTCGATGGTGACGTAGACGCGCCGGCCGTGGTTGTGGTCGAGCCAGTCGCTGAACATCGTCTTCCAGTTGCCGATGCGCAGCGGGTTCAGGTAGGCCGGATAGCGCGTGCGCTTTTGCCGCCACGGATAGACAAGCAGCCGGTGGGTCTTGGCCGCGCGGCGATTGCCGAGGAGCCGGTGCGGCATGCTGCACTCGAAGTTGCCGCAGCCCCAGACCGAGATCGTCTCCACCAGTGGATTCTCCAGCGCGCGATTGATCCACGCCCCGCACGACCAGTGCGGCGGACGGATGTCCCAGTCCGGATGATTGTCGAAGGAGAAGATGGTGAACGGCTCGGTGAACTGCCGCGTCCAGACCGCGCTCAGGTGATGAAAATCGCCCGAGCCGAACAGCGTGAAGGGCCGGAACTGCGCGCGATGCTTCTCACTAAAGGCGTCGATTCTCGTGCGCGAGGTGATGAACCGCAGCCCCTTCGCTTCCTCCCGCACATCGGCCACGTCGAGCTGAATGCCGTGGTCCTCGGGCACAAAATCCCAAGCCTCGTCGGTGCGGAAGAAAATCTGGTCAGGCGGCGCGCTTACCACAGCTCGTGCGCGTTGGAAAACTTGCGGATGATCGGGTCGTACCGGGTGGGCTCCAGATACGGCACGATGGCGCGGAAGAAAGGATTCACGAAGTCCCAGGCGGTGCGCACGTACAAGTCCAGCGGCACGAGATCATGGCGCAGATGATACTTCGGCTCGTAGTTGAGCGCCGCGCTGTAGTAGGTGTGGTACTGGTTCTCCAGCGCCCACGTGACGATGTCGCGGAAGGTGACGAAATAGAGGTGATGGTCCAGCGCCACGGCGTAGTCGAGGCCGATGTAGTGATCGCGCAGCACGCCGTCATGCCCGGCGCAGGAGCTGAACGCGACGGCCTTCCCATTTTGGCGCCAGATGAAGAAGAGCGAGCGGTCGCTTAACTTCCGGCTCATTTGCAGGAAGTACGTTTTCGTCAGCACTTCAAACTTGTAGGCCGAGCGCTCCATCACCTGCCGGTAGAGCGGAAAGAGCTCCTCGAGATGCGGCTCGATGTCGCGCACCACTTCCATCTGCAGGTCGCCCGCGGCGGCGGCTTTGCGGAACTTGCTGCGGAGGTTCTTGCGCGTCTTATGGCTGAGCCGCGTCTGCAAGTACTCGTCGAACGTCTTGAAATTCAGGTCGAGCCGCGAGCCCGGCATGCTGGGCACGCGCGCGTAGCCGGCGCGCTTCAACGGCCGCAGCGCCTTGCGGTAGTTCGTGGGAAACTCCTTCATCACGATCATCGCGGTCTTTAGCGCCCGCGCCACCGGCTGCAGCGACTCGGCCAGCGCCTGCGCGGTCCACTCGATGCTGCCGGTCGTTTCGTCGCGCACGAGATGCCCCTCGCCCGCGGAACAGCCGACCATCAGCATGCGCAGCATCAGCGCGGAAGGAAAACGGCGGCGCACCCTGTCCACTGCCCGCTTCACCGTCTTTGGCAGGCCGGTGACCAAATCCTGGTTGACGATGAGGAACGGCTGGATGGCCCGCGTGCGGCCGGTGTGGTCCTTGAGCAAAAGATAATAGTGCTCGAACTGGTCGCCGAGCGCCTCGTGCGCGGCTTCGTAATACCGATGGTCGTTGGCCAGGTGGCTCAGACCCGCCGCCCAGGTTTTCGCATCGACGGCAGGCACGCGTGTCGCGACAACGGCGCCCCCGAAGGAGGTTGCCACAGAGGCGAGAATGCCCTGCGCTTCATTCGCCTTCAGCGCCAGCCTATCGAGTTGCAGACCGTACTCCCGGCAGTCGGCGGTGGAGGTGAGAAGGGCTTCCTTGGACATGAGAGAAATCGAGGGCTTGAATCAAAGGCCGAAGCCGTACTCCGTTATGAAGGAGTCCAACTTCATCATTACCAAACGATTGCGGGAGGTTATCGAGCAAGCCTAAATAAGGCAAGCCCGCTCTGCATCTCGCGTAATTTTACACTGCCGCGACCGACGGCTGCGGACAGGCCGAACGCCGAACTTCCATTTCCTTGCGAACCGACTCGACCCGGGACTGCGACGTCTCGTCGCTTCTGCGCTGTAAAACCCCGTGCAAATAATGGAGTTCCTCGAGGGAAAGTTCCGCAAGCACCTCCTCAAAGGCGTGGAGGCGTTGCCAGACGACCTTCGTCGAACGCACCGGAGTTTGCGTCCTCATTACTCTTATATAGCACGACAGGCCCGCTATGGCGAGTCCTAAGCGTACCCGCGGATTTACGGCCCGGCTACTCGTACAATTGCCGCTGCTGATAGAAATAATAGCCTATACCGAGCCCGACGAGGACGAGCACACCCGCCGCGGCCATGAGATAATAGCGGAGGTGATGATGCGGAGCCTCCGGCACGGGCAGCACGGGTGGCGAGTCGAAGCGGAAGGAACCCGCGATGGCCTGCTGGTCCACATCCCCGGTGGGGTCGATGGTGCGCAACGCGAGGATGTAGATCTTGCCATTGCCGGCCACCTGATAGTTCCGCCCCACCATGGGCGGACCCGAGGCCATTGTGGCCTTGTATTGGACGACATACGCCGGTACGTCATTGATGCTGAGCTTGCCCTCGTCGGTGAACTGGATCTGGCCGCCGTGGGAAAGGATTTGGTTGGACAGGGTGTCCTTGATGTTGGCGACGAGCTCCGGCTGCGCGGCCAGCAACCCGTGCGGATTGGCGCAAACCAGCACCTGCATCATCGAGCTCTTCTCCTGGTTGACCGCCGAAAGAACGACGCTGGTCGTCGTCGATACGGCATTGGCCGGCTGCGCCTTGGCCTCCCAGCCATCGGGCAGTACGAGGCTGGCGCCCTCACCGTCAAGGTTCACGGTCTTGGCGTCAGCCATCGGGCCGGCGAGCAGCATCAGGAGCAGCGCCCCAAAGAAAAGCCTCATGGCCACAACGCTGCCAAGGAAGCTGGCGTCCGACGAGCGAAGATTTGCAACGATCAAGAAAAAGGCGGATGTATCCCTGGGCTGCAGTGGCGGAGTCAAAAAAAGCGGCGGTGGAACCGAGGTCCCACCGCCGCTTTGGCGGAAAGCGTTAAGCTAACCGATTAGAACTTCCACTGCAGGTCGACGTCGACGCGCTGCGTCTGGCTGGCAGCGGCGAGGCCCTGCAAGCCACCCGTGGTGTTGGCCACGTTGGCCACCACCGGCAGGGCGGAGGGATTCTCCCCGGCAAAGAGGCCGCTCTTGAGCGCCCACGTGTCGTAAGCCGTGACCGTTCCGACGAGGAAGTCGGTGAAGCTGTACGAAGCCGTGAGCTTGACGCCCTGCTGATTGAGGAAGCTGTCACCCCAGTCGGAGTCGTTCAGGTTCGGATCGATGGCACCGAGGCCCACCTGACGGAAATCCGCCTTAACCAGCCAGTCGCCCTTGTGCTTGATCTGGCCGGCCTGGATACCCGCGAGCCAGGCGATGTTGTCGCCCAAATCACGGTTCTGCGCCTGCGCCTGGAGTTCCGCAGCGGTGGTGGCCGTGCCCGGCGTCGGGCTCAGGTACACATTCTGGATGCGGTCCTTGCCTTGGATGTTGTACGCAAAGTCCCAGTAGAACTTCAACGGAATCTTGCCGGCCTTCCAGTCGAACTCGCCTGGAGCGGTGAAGATCTCGAGATCGTTCGCCCCGTTGTAGGCGGCGAAGGCCTCCGAGCCCTGGCCGTTTTCCGTGGCGCCGTTGCCCGGAATGTTGCTGGAGCCGTTGTTGCCGCCGCCGAGATACGTATCGAAGCCGGGGACAACCTTGACGAAGGTCGACTTGTTGAAGTTGAACTGCACCGGCACCTGCTCGACGAACTGCCAGATGTCGTGGTTGCTGGTGGGCGTTGCGCCGGAGACGCTGTTGTTATACTCGTTGTTGTCGGCGTAAATACCCTGGAAGGCCGTGAGGCCGATGCTGAACGATTCGTCCGAACCCGACGAGGTCACGATCGACTTCACGTCCTTCGGATCGTGAGACGACACCGTCTCGCCGCCACCGAGCGGAATGGTCCAGTTGAACACCTCCGCGCCGCCTTCCGGATTGATATCCGGATCCCAGACGAGGTCGGTGGTGTAAAGCGGATTGCGCATCTTGCCGCCAATCAGCGTCGCCCAGTCCGTGGGCTGCCACTGCAGGTAAGCCAGGCCAAAGCCCGCCACGCCCTTGCCGTAAGCGTTGCCCAGCGTCTGGTTGGCGCTGTCATTCGCCACGTTGGTTTCCAGCTCGACGCCGCCCTTGAAATGGTCGGTGAAATTCGCATCCACGCCGACACGCACGCGGAGACGGCTGCGCTCGATGATATTCTCGCCCTGGCCGTTGCCGGACGCCGAAGAGACGGTGCCGCCAGGAGCCGTCGCGGTCGCCTTTTCGTCGGCGTATTCCCAGCGATAGCGTACGTCACCGTAAAAGGTGAGCTTCTGGACGTAATCGGAAACCGCGATTTTGTCCGCGGCCGTGGTGGAAAGGTCTTTCTCTTCGCTCGCGCGGATGTCCTGCGCTTCCTGATCGCTCAGGACGCCTTTTTTAACCAACGCGTTGAGCAGCGCGCCGTTTTCCTGCGCCTTCGCGGCCGTGAGGCCGAGGGCGAGGACACCAGCGAGCGCCATCATGCGCTTCGTCGTGTTCTTCATCATTCTCCTTGGTGTGAGGTTCTTTTCTAAACTGAATTACCAGCCGATACCGCCCCTTGAAAACGGAATCCACTGTGGCCACTCCTGTGGCGTCGTAAGTTCACCGATATATTGTTACAATCCGATGGCTTTAAGGAAACATTTATCAGAAGATTGTTTTCACAATTCTCAAATGCCCATCAATCCACTGGACTTTATTTGCTTTAGCGATTTACCAACTTGCGTCAAATCTTTTTGTAAAATTTCGCGATCCCCTTTTTCTCGTCTCTGCCGAGTACGCCCCGTAGCGGGCGTCCCCTGGGAGTTTTCCATCTCGTGCGCTGCCGCAGCGCCTGCGTAGTCAGATAAAAAAGTGGGTCGTGCAGGACTCGAACCTGCAACCAAGTGCTTAAAAGGCGCCTGCTCTACCATTGAGCTAACGACCCGGTGGAAGAGCCACAAACCCTAGCGCAATTCGCAATCGCGCATCAAGGAGTTTTGGGATAACGCAACGCGAGCTGTGACTTGGCGCGCGTTGCGAAAACGGTGGCCGGCTTGCCACCGGCCACGCGAATGGGCAGCAGAAGAGAGACCTAGACGGCCTTCTCGCCGCGTTCCTCGGTGCGGATGCGGACCGCTTCCTCGATCGGCAGGATGAAAATCTTGCCATCGCCGATCTTGCCGGTCTTGGCTGCCTTTTGGACCGTCTCAATGGCGCGTTGCACGAGATCCTCGCGCATCACGACCTCGATCTTGACCTTGGGGAGAAAGTCAACGGTGTACTCGCTGCCACGGTAGATTTCGGTGTGGCCCTTCTGGCGGCCGAAGCCCTTGACTTCGCTGACCGTGAGACCCTCGATACCGAGTTCGGTGAGGGCTTCCTTAACTTCTTCGAGTTTGAAAGGTTTGATGATGGCCTCGAGCTTGCGCAGGGACATTGAAAATTCTCCTTGGGGTTTCTAAGTATGGGGGTTTAACTCGTACGAGACGAGAGGTTACATGACCAAGCATTGCTCGTGCCACGATAGGTAACAAGTGACTTGTTCCTCTCATACTTTTTGCGGTCAGGCGCGTGCAAGCAACTGGCCCTGTGGCAATTCGTACACGCTGGCAACCGTGGGCGCTCCCGGCGGGCACTTGATCAACCTTGCAACAAGCGGAGCTGAAGGCCAGGCGACGCGGTGGTGCGATAAGCAGCCGGCCTGAAAAGCAAAAACCCGGAAGCCCTTTCGGTCTTCCGGGTTTTTGAGCGTTACTTCTAGATTAGAAGGAGTAGACGGCTTCCGCAGAGATTTCGTTCTGCAGATTGGTGTGGCCCGTGCCGCTGGTCGCACCGTCGATATCGTCGAAACGATATTCAACGCGAGTCAGGAGGTTATCCCACACCGCGAAGGAGACCGTGAGGGTCTCGGACCAGTCGTTTTCAGCCTGGGGGTTGAAGGTACCATTGGAGTTGGTGAAGCCGCCCGCACCGAACTTGTTGGCGCCCGAATCCTCGTGCAGATACTCACCGCGAGCCGCGAGGCCGATGACCTTGGTCAGCTTGTACTGCGCATAGAGCGCCGCACCGTACCAGGAGTAGCTGTCGCTGCCGTAGTCGAGGTTGAAGCCGAGGGTCAGGTTGCCGCTCTTGTCGAAGGTCGGCGTCCAGTTACCCCAGAGGTCCAGCACATAGAGGCCAGCGGTCGTCGGGGCGGGATTGCCACCGAAGCCGTTAACCGGGTTGGTGATTGCGGGCTCGCCGTTCGGGCTATAGATAGCCGAGAACGTCAGGTTCGCATTCTTGCCGGGAGCGTTGATGTTGATCTGGCCGGTGAGGGCCTTGCCACCAAACGCTTCGTCGCTCGTGTTGGGGGTGTTGAAGGACAGGGAGTTGTTCCAGCCATCAACCACGCCGAACTTGGCTTCGAACGTGTCGTTGAACTTATAGTCGGCGTAGACGCCGGTATGAGTCAGCGGGATCGCGTTCGTGAAGAGCAAACCACGGCTGAAGTTGGGGTTCGCCGGGCTTTCGATAACTTCGTAACCGAGGAAGGTCACGAACTTACCCGCATAGATGTCCAGGCCGTTGCCGACCGGGATGCGGAACTTGACGAGCGCCTGCTCGAGCGCGAAGCCCGAACCGTTCGTCGCACCGGTGTTACCAGCGCCAACGCCGCCACCCGTCACTCCGCTCTGGAAGCCAGCGTCACCGAGGTAACGCGCGTCGGCACCGAGAATGGTGTCGATACGGAAACCGGCCGCCCAGTCGTTCTTGTCCGGGAGGGCCTTTTCCAAGGCGATCTTCACGGCATTGAGGTTAAAATTGTCGTTCTGCGTATCGAACTGGTGCAGGTTGGACTGGGCCGAGCCGAAGCCCGTTCCGTGACCACCGAACTGCTCCGTGTAGCTCGTATCCACATAACCGCTGAGGGTGATGCCCTTCTGGGCCGTCTCAACGTAGTTAATGCCCTGATCTTCGATGACCTTCTTGAGGTCCTTCTGATCCTTGGCATCCGTATCGGTCGTCGCATCATCCGCGAGCACCGGCAGAACCATGACTGTCGTCAGGGCGACTGCGCTAATCGCTTTAATCATCGATTTCATTCGCTCTTTCTCCTTGGTTTCTGACTCGGCCAACTGCTCCTCCTTTAATGAAGCAACCGGCTCTGTCGGTTTCTTTCGAGGCCAGCCGCCGCCGCACATCCGTGACGGCTGACATCTGCTCTCGCCTAGTGACACTAAAGATCGTGACCTATTCGTCAATAATTTTTTGACTATTTTTGAACGTTTCAACAACTCTTTGATTATCAACTGACAAGGGGCATTTTTGGGCGCCTCGACAGGTCCTGTTGAAGCAGCCCTCATACCTTTTCTTGAACGCCGCCCGAAAATTGGGGTCTCACCTCCAGCAAGTTCATTGATTCTTCTCCTAGCCGGGCGGCGCCTTGTGGTGCCGCCCGGTCTTTTTCTTTTGGAGGTTGCCTGCGCTCGCCGGGCGCAGTGGGATGGCACTTCAGAAATCGGTCGCGCCCACGCGACCGGCCGGCTCTGGGCCAGCGCCGGCCGTCATATATGAATCGGGCGGCCTTCGGCCGCCAGCACCGCCTCGTGGTCCATCTCCGCCAGAGTGGGATGGGCGTGAATCGTGGCGTTGATCTCGTCCGCCGTCAGCTCGGAGCTCATGGCCAGCGTGTACTCGGCGATCAGCTCCGTGGCGTCGGCCCCGATGATGTGCGCGCCGAGAATCTCCTCGTACTTCTCGCCCAGGAGCACCTTCACAAAACCCTCGGAGTCGCCCGCCGCCACGGCCTTGCCGCTGGCCTTGTAGGGGAACTTGCCGACCTTGTACTTGATGCCCTTTTCCTTGAGCGCCCGCTCGGTGAGCCCGACGCTGGCGACCTGCGGCTGGCAATAGGTGCAACCGGGGAAAACGGTGACTTTGTGCGGCTTTTTGCCCGGGATGAACAAACCTTCGACAGCCTCGATGGCCTCATGCGACGCCACGTGCGCCAGCCAGGGCGGCCCGATGATGTCGCCGGAGGCGTAGATGCCCTTGATCGAGGTCTCGTAGCGGTCGTTGGTCTTGAGGAAGCCGCGGTCGACGTCGAATTTGACGCCGTTGCCGAGCAGGCCGTCCACATTGGCCTCGATGCCGATGGCCACGAGGAGCGCGTCGGCCTCCAGCACCTTGCCGCCTTCGATCGTGACCTTCACGCCCTTGTCGGTCACTTCGGACTTCTCCATCTTCGTGCCGGTGAAGACCTCGATGCCCTGCTTGGTGAAGGAGCGCTTGAGCTGCTCGGCGATCTCGGTGTCCTCGACGGGCACGAGCTGCGGCAGCATCTCGATGATGGTGACCTTCGAGCCAAACGCATTGAAGAAATAGGCGAACTCGACGCCGATCGCGCCGGCGCCGAGGATGATGATCGACTTGGGCGCGGTCTTGATGGCCAGCGCCTCGCGGCTGGTCATCACCTTCACGCCGTCGGCCTTGAGCGTGGGCAGCATCTTGGCCTTCGCCCCGGTGCAGACCATGATGGCCTTGCCGGTGAGCGTCTGCGTCTTGCCGTCCGCGCCGGTGACGTTGACTTTCTTGATCGCGCCATCGGCAGGCGACTGGATCTGCGCGCGGCCGACGACGTAATCCACCTTCTTGGTGCGGAACAGATACTCGACGCCCTTGGCCATCTGGTCGCTGACGCCGCGGCTGCGGGACATCACCTTGGCGAAATCGAAGCCGACCTCGCCCTTGATCGAGAGGCCGTAGTCCTCGACGTGGCCGAGGAGGTTCTTGATCTCGGCGCTCTTGAGCAGCGCCTTGGTCGGAATACAACCCCAGTTGAGGCAGGTGCCGCCGGCGCGTTCCACCTCGACACAAACCACCTTTTTCCCGAGCTGGGCCGCGCGGATCGCGCCAACGTAGCCGGCCGGTCCGCCACCAATGATAATGAGATCGTAGTCCATAAAGCGAAACAGCGTAGCACAGGTTCCGTGCCAGAAAATACCCTAATTACAGCGAAGGTTAGGCAGGGGGGACGCAAAAGAACGGATTCAGGCGAATAGAGTGAAATTAAGCGAATGGGGCGAATGGGATTCGGTTCTCCCGCGAAAAAATAGGCGTGTCAGGGGTGTCAGGCGTATGAAGCGTATGGGGCGTGGGAATCGTGCGGCAAAGCGTATGGTTGCCGGGGCTCGACCACAAAATGGCGCAAGCGATCATGCCCGTATTCTCGCACGAAAGCCGCCGGCAGCGGTAGCCTTGGAGAGATTGCATCACCACGGGAGCTTAAAAAAATAGGCGAAACAGGTGATATAAGCGTGCGCCTTGCCGCGGGCGGTAGCCGCCGCTGTCCCAGCGGCGGGATCGTTGGTGTTCGCACCGATGGTTGGTGTTGCGGCAACTGGCGAGCACCGCCGCTGGGACAGCGGCGGCTACCCACTGATGGGCGATGGCGCCAGGCTGGGCGGCGTTTCCTTGCGCCGCATTTCCAGGATGTGAAGAAGCAGTTTTTTGACGCCGTTCCAGAGGCCGAAGAAGACGAAAAGATGACGCGGACGGGCAGGAGCCCGTCCCTCCAAGAAGATCACTTCTCCTGCCGCAATGGTAATCGCAGGACGATGCTGGTTCCTTTCCCGAGCTCGCTCTCGGCGTGGACGGTGCCGCCGTGGATTTGGATGATCTGTTTCACGATGGAAAGCCCGAGGCCGGTGCCGCCGGAGCTGCGGCTGCGCGCCTTGTCGACGCGGTAAAAGCGCTCGAAGATGTGCGGCAGATCGGCGGGCGGGATGCCGATGCCGTTGTCGGTCACGCGCACTTCCATCATGCCGTCGCGCACGCCGCTGAAGAGCTCCACTTTGCGCGGCGGATTGGAATAGACTGCGGCGTTGTCGAGCAGGTTGAGCAGCACCTGCTCGAGCCGGATGGCGTCGGCGTCGATGGGCGGCAGGTGGTCGTCCATCTTCACGTCGAGCTCGAGTTCGCTCGCGTTTTTGCGGTGCGTCCAGTCGCGCACGATTTGCTTGAAGAAGGCGTCCATGCGGAGGGTGCTCATCTCGGTCTTGATCCGCCCGGCCTCGAAGCGCGAGAGGGTGAGCAGGTCTTCCACCAGCGCGAAAAGGCGGTCGGAGTGGCGCTGGAGCGTCTCGAGGATGCGCTGCAATTCCTCGCGCGGGAGGCCGGGGTTGTCCTGCAGCGTCTCGAGGTAGCCGCGGAAGATGGCCAGCGGCGTGCGCAGTTCGTGCGAGACGTTGGAGACGAATTCCTGGCGCAAGACCTCGAGCTGCTTGATGCGCGTGATGTCATGGAAAACCACGACGGCGCCGCCCTGACCCTCCGGCGTCTTGGTGCGGATCGGCACGACGCTGATGTCGAAGTGGCGCGGCGGCTGGCCCAGCACGCTCGCGCCCTCCAGCGTGACTTCCTGCTGGCGCGGTTTGCCCGTCTGGATCGACTCGGCCACGATCACCTCCACGCGCGCCTCGCGCAGGGACTCGAGCACGGTGCGGCCGAGCGGGCTTTGCTTGAGCTGGAAGAGATTGAGCAGCTCGTCGTTGAAGAGCCGCACGACGTGCTTCTGGTCCACCACCATCACGCCCTCCACCATGTTGGCGAGGAGCAGGTTGAGGTTCGAGACCTCCTCCTGCACGGCGCGCTCATACTGCTCCAGCCGCGAGCCGATGGTTTCCAGGTGCCGCGAGACCTGTTGCACTTCGCGTGGGCCGTCGATGTAGAACGTGGCCGGCTTCTGCGCCGCGGCCATCTGGCCCGTGAGCCGGCTCATCTGCTGCAACGAATGCTTGTAACGGTACCGGATGAAAGCCCAGAACGCCGCGAGCTGCAGCAGCTCCCCCACGACCAAAACGAGGATGATCTGTTGGTGATCCATGGCAACGTGCGCCCGAACCTACGCCAAAGCCCGCGGATAAAAAGGAGAGAATGGAGGCGTCACCCAATCGTCATCTTCCGCATGGCTCCCGGCAATTTCCAAGGGCTTAGCAGGCATAAACCGCAAGCCGGGCTGAACTTCGGTGGCGGGACGCCGATAACATGACAAAAGGGTAGTGAAGGGACCCGCCGGAGGAGTTTGCCATTGGGGCGAGGCCGTGTTACTCTGTACCGAATATGCCTAACCCGCCAGTCAAGTTCCCCAAGCCTAACCGCAATCCGGGCAAGCCCCCCGTCCGCAAGAACGACGGCAATGGCAACGGCCAGGGGCCCGGCAGCGACCAAAATTGGCGCGGCCTGACCTTCCTCACGCTCACGATTCTCTCGCTCCTCGCGCTTTACTACGCCCTTAAGTTTCCGGGCATGGCGCAGCAGGAGATTCCGCAGTCGCAGCTTTTCGAGTGGATCAAGGAAGGGCACGTCACCGATCTCGTCAACGAACCCGATCCCTCCACCGGCATCCGTTACCTCACCGGCACCTACAAGAAGCCCGGCGCCACGCCCTCGGCCCCCGAGACGAACGTCAGCTTCAAGACCCCGGTGGATCTCCAGCTTGATCCCTACCTGCTGAGTGAACTCAAGCAGGCCGGCTACAAGGGCACGGTCGAGACGGTGAACAACACCAACATCATCTGGCCGCTGGTCATCAACGTCCTGCCATTCGTCATTTTCATTGGCCTGATGTACTTCCTTTTCCGCCAGCAAATCCGCATGGCGGGCAAGAGCGCCTTCAGTTTCGGCAAGAGCAAGGCGCGCATGATGACGCGCGACCGCAACAAGGTGACGTTCAAGGATGTCGCCGGCATCGACGAGGCCAAGGATGAGCTCAGCGAAATCGTCGAGTTCCTCAAGGACCCGCGCCGGTTCCAGCGCCTCGGCGGCCGCATTCCCAAGGGCGTGCTCATGATCGGCCCTCCCGGCACGGGCAAGACGCTCCTGGCCAAGGCCATCGCGGGCGAGGCGGATGTGCCGTTCTTCAGCATCAGCGGTTCCGACTTTGTCGAAATGTTTGTCGGCGTCGGCGCCAGCCGCGTGCGCGACATGTTCGAGCAGGGCAAGAAAAACGCGCCCTGTCTGATCTTCATCGACGAAATCGACGCCGTCGGCCGCAGCCGCGGCACCGGCATGGGCGGCGGCCACGACGAGCGCGAACAGACGCTCAACGCGCTGCTCGTCGAGATGGACGGCATCGAGACGCAGGAAGGCGTCATCATCATCGCCGCCACGAACCGCAAGGACGTGCTCGATCCCGCGCTGCTGCGCCCGGGCCGTTTCGACCGCGAAGTGCGCGTGAATCTGCCCGACGTCCGCGGACGCGAGCAGATCCTGCATGTGCATACGCGCAACGTGAAGCTCTCGAAGGCCGTCGACCTCGGCATCATCGCCAAGGGCACGCCCGGTTACTCCGGCGCGGAGCTGGCCAACGTGGTCAACGAGGCCGCGCTGCTCGCCGCCAAGCGCAATCGCGACGATGTCGGCCAGGCCGAGCTCGAGGAAGCCCGCGACAAGGTGCGCTGGGGCCGCGAGCGCCGCAGCATGGCCATGACCGAGGAGGAAAAGAAGGCCACCGCGATCCACGAGGCTGGCCATGCGCTGCTGAACGTGCTGCTGCCGCACACCGATGCGCTGCATAAGGTTTCCATCATCCCGCGCGGCCCCGCGCTCGGCGTCACGATGTACCTGCCGGAAAAAGACAAGGTCACGCACTGGAAGAAGGAAATCCTCGATTATCTCGTGGTCGTCATGGGCGGTCGCGTGGCGGAGGAAATCTTCCTCGGCGACGTTTCCAGCGGCGCCCAGGGCGACATCCAGCAGGCCACCCGCGCGGCCCGCGCCATGGTCTGCGAATGGGGCATGAGCGACAAGCTCGGCATGATCCAGTACGGCGACGACGGCTCGATGAACTTCTTTGGCCGCGATGTCGGCGGCTCGCGCGGCTACAGCGAGACCACCGCGGAAGCGATCGACACCGAAGTGCTCAACCTGGTCAACACCGCCTACGAGAAAGCCAAGGAAATCATCGGCACGCACCGCGACGCGATGGAAAAGATCACCGCCGCGCTGCTTGAGTACGAGACCCTCGACGGCAAGCACATCCGGGACATCATCGAGCATGGCCACATGCTCACGCCGCCACCGCCGCCGCTCTTGCCGCCCAGCACCCCGCTGCCCAAGGAGCCGCTGCCCGTCAATCCTCCGGTCAAGCCGGTCGAGGACGATGGCGGCATGCTCCCCGGCCTGCCCGCGCCGGCGGTTTAATTTGGAGCGCCTATTTGCGACTGAGGCCCGGACGTAAAAGTCCGGGCCTTTTGCTTTGGGCCGATATCGCCATGCTCACCACCTTCCTCACCGCGCATGCGGGTGCCATCTTCTGGACCGGGGTGGTCATCGAGACGATCGGCTTTGTCTGGTTCCTGTTCGACTCATACCGGTGCGACGTCGATATTGCGCGCTGGACGCTGCTTTTTCCCCCGTTGGGCATTTATCTGGCGATTCGCTACCCGGAGGAATGCCTCAAGTCGTTCCTCGTGTGCATCGTCGGCATCGCGCTCATGACCGTGGGCGAGCAATATGGACCGCAGATTATCGGCAACCTTAACGGCATGCCCAGCAACATCGAATCGCAGCTCAGCCAGTGAGGCGAGGGCTTGTCCGTCAGCCAAGGCACAGCCATTTATCGATAGCTCGGTCTACCTGCTCCAAATCCGCATCTGATAATTCGCCCATTTTGTTGAGGAATCGCACAGGCGGAAGAGGAGTCAAACCCTGAATATTAAACGCGCCACTCTGCAGGAAGGGCACCCGCAGGCTCACTTCGAAGGAAGAACCACGAACCGAAGTGGTATGCGGCACGACAGCAATAAGAGCGTAATCGTTATCGCCAATGTCAGCGCTTACTACGAGTACGGGCCTCACCTTTCCCGCAAGGCCGAGGTCGACCCGCCAAATTTCACCCCTTCTTGGGCGTGCCATGGCCGTCGTCCAAATTCTCCCACGCTTCTCCCGCCAAGGCCGTCTGGTCGGCTTCAGTGAAAACCCCGTAGGCATCGTCGTAGATGATCGCTCCCTGTTCCCGCAAGGTTTGATCGACCTTCACGGCGATGGAGCAAAGGTCTTCCCGCGAAAGCTTGGGCAGCTCAGCTAGGATATCGTTCGTACTCACCAACCGACTTTAGAGCCAATAGCAGCCCATTTCAATCTTCGCATGATGCCTATTTTCAGAGGGAACGTGACTTTTGCCCGAAGGTAGGGATAGTTCCTGCTGTCCTGCCCGAGAAGTATCCGTATGTCGATCCACGCCGCTCTGTCCCACGTCACGCACTACCGTTATGCCAAGCCCGTCACGCTCGGGCCGCAGGTCGTGCGCCTTCGCCCCGCACCGCATTGCCGTACGCCCATCCTGAATTACAGCTTCAAGGTCACGCCGAAGGAGCACTTCCTCAACTGGCAGCAGGACCCGCAGGGTAATTTCCAGGCGCGGCTCGTTTTCCCGAAGAAGACCAGCGAGTTCAAGGTCGAGGTCGAAGTCACCGCCGAGATGGCGTCGATCAACCCGTTCGACTTTTTCCTCGAGGACGCGGCCAAGGAATTTCCCTTTACCTACGACACGATCCTCGCGCACGAGCTCAAGCCCTATCTCGAGCTCGAGCCGCTCGGTCCCGGCCTGCGCAACCTGCTCAGCCGCATCCCGCGCAGCAAGCGCAACACGATCGACTTCCTCGTCGACCTCAACGGCCTGATCAAGAACGAAGTCCAGTACACCGTGCGCCTGGAGCCCGGCGTGCAGACGGTGGAGGAGACGCTCAAGCTCAAGAGCGGTTCCTGCCGCGACTCGGCCTACCTGCTGGTCCAGACGGCGCGCCAGCTCGGACTCGCCGCGCGGTTCGTCTCCGGTTACCTCATCCAGCTCACGGCCGACGTGAAGCCGGTCGATGGCGGCGCGGCCGGTCCCGAGGCCGACTTCACCGATCTCCACGCCTGGACCGAAGTTTATCTGCCCGGCGCGGGCTGGGTCGGCCTCGATCCGACTTCGGGCCTGATGGCGGGTGAAGGCCACATCCCCCTCGCCGCGACGTCCGATCCCGAAACCGCCGCGCCCATCACCGGCACGATCAGCGCCGAGGAAGAGGGCGACATCGAGACAAAATTCGATTTCCACATGTCGGTCACGCGCGTGGTCGAGACGCCGCGCGTCACGCTGCCCTATCGCGAGCACCAGTGGCGCGAGATCATGGCCCTCGGCAGCCTCATCGACGAGAAGCTCAGCGCGCAGGACGTCCGCCTGACCATGGGCGGCGAACCGACGTTCGTTTCCAACACCAACCGCGATGGCATCGAGTGGAATTTCACCGCGCTCAGTCCCGAGAAACAGGCCAAGGGCGAGGCGCTGCTCAAGCGGCTGCGCGACAAATTCGCCACCGGCGCTCTGCTTCACTTCGGCCAGGGCAAATGGTATCCGGGCGAGTCCCTGCCGCGCTGGGCCTACGGCTGTTATTGGCGCAAGGACGGCCAGCCGATCTGGAACAACTACGATCTCGTGGCCGAGACGGGCAAGAACTACAAGGTCACGTCCGAGGATTCCGCGCGCTTCCTGCACAAGCTGGCCGAGCGGCTGGAGCTCGACACCCGCTACGTCCGCGACGCCTACGAGGACGTCTACCACTACATCTTCGAGGAGGGCCGCCTGCCCTACAACGTTTCGGCCCTCGACGCGAAAATCAAGTCCGAGGAAGACCGCAAGCGCCTCGCCCGCGTTTTCGGCCAGGGGCTCGACGCCGTCATCGGCCACACGCTGCCGGTGCTGCGCGCGAGCTGGCTGCCGGGCCGTCCGTGGAAATCGACCATCTGGCAACTGCGCACCGACCGCCTGATGCTCATCCCCGGTGATTCGCCGATGGGCTTCCGCCTGCCGCTCGAGTCGCTGCCGTGGGCGACGAAAAGCGAGGCCGTGCAGATCGTGCCGCAGGACCCGACCGAGCGCCGTCCGCCGTTGCCCGCGCCGAGCCACCGCAGCCTGCGGCGCTCGTCCAGCGATCCCGCCGTGAGCGGCCCGCGTCCGGGCGAGGAGCCGTGGGATTACCAGCGCGTGCCGCAAGGCGTGCCCGATCTCAACGTCATCCGCACGTCCATCTGCGCCGAGCCGCGCCAGGGCATCATGCACATCTTCATGCCGCCGACTTATTCGGCCGAGGATTACCTCGACCTGACCGCCGCGGTGGAGGACGTCGCCGACGAGCTGGGCCTGCCCGTGCGCATCGAGGGCTACAACCCGCCGCACGACCCGCGGATCACCCACTTCAAGATCACGCCTGACCCCGGCGTCATCGAGGTCAACCTCCAGCCCGCCGCCAACTGGCCCGAGCTGCAGCGCAATACCGAGGTGCTCTACGAGGAAGCGCGCCACGTCGATCTCACCGCGGAGAAATTCCTGCTCGATGGCCGCCACGTCGGCACCGGCGGGGGCAACCACATCGTCCTCGGCAGCTCGACCGTGCTCGATAGTCCGCTGCTGCGCCGTCCCGACCTGCTCAAGAGCCTCGTCGGCTACTGGCAGAACCATCCGTCGCTCTCGTACCTCTTCTCCGGCATGTTCCTCGGGCCCACGAGCCAGATGCCGCGCGTGGACGAGGCGCGCAACGACGTGCTCTACGAGCTCGATCTCGCTTTCAAGCAAGTGCCCGACTTCGGCCAGGTCCCTCCCTGGCTGGTCGACCGCATCTTCCGCCACATCCTGACCGACGTGACCGGAAACACGCACCGCGCCGAGTTCTGCATCGACAAGCTTTTCGATCCCGGCAGCGCCACGGGCCGCCTCGGCCTGCTTGAGCTGCGCAGCTTCGAGATGCCGCCGCACGCGCGCATGAGCCTCGTGCAGCAGCTCCTGCTGCGCGGCGCCGTGGCCAAGTTCTGGGAGAAGCCGTACAAGGGCAATCCCGTGCATTGGGGCACGCAGTTGCACGACCGCTTCCTGCTGCCGCATTATTGCAACCAGGATCTCGTGGACGTCATCGACGACTTCAACCTCGCCGGCCTGCCGTTCAAGCCCGAGTGGTTCGCGCCGCACATGGAATTCCGTTTTCCGCTCCTGGGCGAAGTCACCTACGACGGCGTGCACCTGGAGCTGCGCACCGCGCTCGAGCCGTGGCACGTCCTCGGCGAGGAAGGCACGCCCGGCGGTACGGTCCGCTATGTCGACTCGTCGGTGGAAAAGGTCCAGGTCAAGATCGACAACGCCATCGAGGGCCGCCATCTCGTCACCTGCAATGGCCGCCGCGTGCCCTTGCACCCGACCGGCACGCCGGGCGAGTTCGTCGCGGGCGTGCGTTTCCGCGCCTGGCAACCGGCCGAGGCGCTGCACCCGACCATCGGCATCGATGCGCCGCTGACCTTCGACGTCGTCGACACCTGGACCGGACGCTCGCTCGGCGGATGCCAGTACTTCGTCTCGAGCCCCGGCGGCCGCAACTGGACCACGATGCCGATCAACGCGAACGAGGCCGAGGGCCGCAAGCTCTCGCGCTTCCGCGGCTTCGGCCACACGCCGGGCACCATGTTCGTCCCGCCACCGGTGCCCCACACCACCAACTTCCCGCTCACGCTCGACCTCCGCAAACGCTAGGCGGTTGCATTCGGGCGGAAAGGGCGGCTCGTGATTGGGCATTGTCAACCCTCCCCGTTTTCTCCACCGTCTGCTGGCATCCAGATATGGCAAAGGGCGGCGAGTCGAGAGAACAGGGGAGCGCTTCGGACACTCCAGCCACCGAACCCATCGCCGCGTCGCCGCTGCCCGCCCTCTCGGGCACGGGACTGAAGCTTTTCCTGCTCGGGTTCGCGACGCTGTTTCTCGAACTGCTCTTCATCCGCTACCTCGCGGGCACGATCTGGAACCTGGGCTACTTCCCCAACATCGTCCTCCTCTCGGTTTTCATCGGCATGGGCGTCGGCTTCGTTTTCCATGACCGGATCGGACCCGCGCTTTCCGACCAGGTTTTCATCGGCGGCTTCGGCCTGGCGGTGGGCCTGATCCTGTTCGTCTCCCTCAAGCATCCCATCGTTCCCGGCTTCAGCCTGTGGCACTACAACGTCGGCGGCGACCTCTACTTTTCCTTCGTGCCGTTCAAGGCCGACGACCTGAACTATCTCTTTTTCGTCCTCTGCTTCGTGGTGCTGTCCCTGACCTTCGCCTGCATCTCGCAGCGCACGGCCAAGCTCTTCCGGCAATTCAAACCGCTCGACGCCTACACGCTCGATATCCTCGGCTCCTGCGCGGGCATCCTTTCCTTCATCGCCATCAGCGCGCTGCAACTGCCCGCGTGGTCGTGGTTCATCCTCTTCACGGTCATCTTCGTGTTTGCCATGCGCAGTCCGGGCCGGTTGCGCGCGATTCCCGCCGTCCTGGCCGTCGCGGCGGTCTTCGTCATGTTCCGGCAGGACGCCGTGATGATGCAGAAGCCGGACACCGACTATCTCAAGGAGGCGATCTGGTCGCCCTATCAAAAGGTCGAGTACACCGAGCAGCCGGACCCATCGGGCGTGCTGCGCCGCATCATTTACGTCAACGGACTCAACCACCAGGAAATCCTGCTTAACCCCGAGACGCAGTTCTACGGCATCCCGTACGCCTACCGGCAAAAAGCCGGGCTGCCCGCGGTCAGAGACGTGCTGGTCATCGGCGCGGGTACGGGCAACGACGTCACCACGGCGCTGCGCTATGGCGCGACCCATGTCGACGCCGTCGAGATCGACCCGGTGATCGCCGACATCGGCCGCCGCCACAATCCCTCCGCCTGCTACAGCGATCCGCGCGTCGACCTGCACATCAACGACGGCCGCGCCTTCATGACGCAGACCCATCACAAGTACGACCTGATTATCTTCGCGCTGACCGATTCGCTGGTGAAGGTCAGCTCACTCAGCCAGTTGCGCCTCGAGAATTATCTCTTCACCCGCGAGTCGATCGAGCGCGGCTACTCGCTCCTGAACGACCAAGGCAACATTGTTTTCTACAACTTCTACCGTCTGCCGTTCGTCGCGCAGAAGATCTACAACATGGTCTCGCTCGTTACCGGCTACCAGCCGCAAATCCTGGCGCACGAGAACGACTTCTTCATGCTCTGCGGCCAAAAAACGCCCGATTCGACCGAGGCCGCGATGCTGGTGGACAGCACGCCCCAGATGGCCACCGATGACTGGCCCTTCCTTTATCTCGAGACGCCGGGCATTCCCGCGCTCTACCTCAACGCCATGGCCGGCGTTTCCGCGCTGATCATCGTGCTCCTCGTCGTCTTCCATTTCGCCTCGCGCCACCGGGAGCGCGACAGCGGCGCCGAGTTGCTGCCGGTGAAGCTCGCCTTCATTTTCATGGGCATCGCGTTCCTGCTGCTCGAGACCAAGAGCGTCATCCAGTTCAGCCTGCTCTTCGGCACGACGTGGCTGAACATCTCGCTCATTTTCTTCGCCATCCTCGTCTCGGTCCTGGCCGCCAACTGGACGGTGCAAGTGCTCGTCCGCGACGGCAAGACACCGGCGTGGCTGCATCTCGGTGTGCTTTACGGGCTGCTGGCCGTGTCGGTGCTGATCTCGGTTTTCTATCCGTTGCACAACCTGCTCACCATCGAGAGCCTGTTCCCGCGCTTCCTGGCCGCGAGCTTGTTGACCTTCACGCCGATCTATTTTGCCAACTTGATTTTCAGCACCAGTTTCCGCGATCAACCCGCCGCGGAGCATCTTTTCGGCTGGAACCTGCTCGGCGCGACCTTCGGCGGCGTGCTCGAGTACACCGGCATGGCCATGGGCTACAATGCCCTCGCGTTCATCGTGCTCGGCTGCTACACCATCGTCTTTGCCTGCCTGGTCTGGCGTGGCCACGTGGCCAAGCCCGTCCCCGCACGCTAGGATTTTTGACTCGATTTGCCGGTCGCCGTTCGTGCGCGCGGGAAACGGAAACCGAAGAGGCCGATGAGCCAGAGCAGCCAGGCCGTCGCGCTGACGGCGACGCCGGCGGGCCATGCCTCCGGCGCGTAGACCATCCGCAGTTCGTGATGGCCGGCCTGGAGCGGGATGGCGCGCAGGATGTAGTCGCCCGGTTGGATCTCGTACTTTTGCTGCACGCTGCCGGGTAGCGGCTCGACGCGCCAGCCATGCGCGTAGAGATCGGTGACGAGCAGGATGGCCGGTTTATCGGTGTCGGCCTGGATGGTCAATTCTTCGGGCCCGGACGCGACGAGCTTCGCGTTGCCCTTCGCGCCCGCGTGCGGCGCGGGCGACGGCGCGGTTTCGAGAACGACGGTCTGCTCGGGATCGAAAACGGGGTCGCTCATCGTCGCAAAAATCTGGTCGCGATCGGCGAAGACTTTCGCTTCGGACACCAGCAGAACGTGCGGCAACGGCGGCACCGGGCTGCGCAAGACCTTCATCTGCCGGCCGTCCGGCATCACGGCGTACTGGAAGCGCATCAGCGCAAAGAGCGGGCTCAGGTGCTGGAAACCGACGTACTGCGTCGCGTGGTTCGGGTCCTGGTTCTGCGTGAAGGTCATGAACTCGGCGTAGCGGCGCAGGACGGTCGGGTTGTTGCCCCACAGGTCGCTTTTGCCGAGGAGAAATCCATTGTTGCCGAGATTGATCGGCAGCAGGACGCGGTCATCCCCCGGGTGCTGCGCCTCGAATTGCTTCAACGCGGGCGGCGCGGCGTCGGAGAGTTTCGAGGTCACGAGTTGTCCCGCGGCAAAGCCGAGCATCTCCAGCACCACCAGCGCGGGAATGCCCCAGCGGAAGAACGCGCGCTGCCGCGGGCCGAGCAGGATCGCGCCCGCCGCGGCCAACATCGTGCCGCCGAGCAGCAGCGAGAGCCCGGCGTGCCAGCCGTTGCTGTTGATGAAGTCCGGCTGCGTGAAGACCTCCCGCGGCATGTACGTTTCCACGGGATTCAGGTTCAGCTCAAATTGCAGGAACGGCGTGATGCTTTCCGGCAGGAGATACAGCCCGAGACCGGCTAACCCGAAGATGACGCCGGCGATCACACCGGTCCAGCCGATACGGCGGCCGCCTTGCTCGCCGCGCAGAACCGCATCCGCGCCCGAGGCAATGACCATCACCAGAAAAAGCGTGGCCGGAAAGATGAACTTCGACCAGGAGCGAAAATGGCCGAAGCCGGGCGCGTAGTCATAGAGCAGGTCGAAGAGCGGCGTATGCACACCCAGCGCCAGCACAAGCAGCGGCAGCGCCACGGCCATGTCGCGCCAACCTTGCCGGCGCCGCCCGGGAGCAGCCAGCGCCAGGGCCAGCAGAAGCAAACTCGCCGCGCCCATGAAGAGGGACATCTCCCAGAAATAACAGCGGCCCCAGTAGAGCGGCATGTCGATGCTGCCGAAAAAACCGGGCGCGATGAGCGTGAGGAAGTTTTCCGGCGGAAAGCCGAACATCGCGGCGAAGGGGTGATCGAGCTTTTGCTGCCGGATGCTGTCCGCCGACGCCGCGAAGGACGGCATCAATTGCGCGGCGCCGAGCAAGGCCGCCGCGACGTAGACGCCAGCCAGGCCAAGCAACGGCTTCCAGCGGGCGCGTCCGGGTGTTGTCACAGTCAACACCAGGGCGTGCAGACCAGCGGCGATCGCGGTGTAGAAAACGTACTGCACGTGCCCGGCGAGAATTTGCAGGCAGACGCCGGCGGCGGCCCAGAAATAACCGCGCAGTTCGCCCCGCGCGCCGCGTTCCAGCCCAAGAAAAATCCACGGCGCCCACGCCATGGTGCAAAGATTGGAAAGATGCCCGGCGTAGACGTGCGGAAAGACCGCGCCGGAAAGCGGCAGGATGAAGCCGGCCAGTCCCGCCGCCCACGGACCGAGGCCGCGTTGCGCCGCCCAGCGTTGCATCCCCCAGCCGAGCAGAATGAGATGCAGGAAGACCGAAAAATTCAGCGCCGGGCCGAGCGGCATGAGGACAAAAAGGAGATTCGGCGGATAGAGAACCGCCGACTCGAACCCGCCGAGAAACGGCTGGCCGCCGTAGGTGTAGGGATTCCACAGCGGGATGTGGCCGGAACGCAGGCTGTCGGCCAGGTAGGCGCGCCAGGCCACGAACTCGGAGATGGTATCGGTGCCGCTGGCCGTGAGCAGCACGTCGTGGGGCAGCGCGAGGGCGAGGAGCAACGCTGCCGCGAGGAGCCCGCCGACGATCCGGAGGGTCACGCTTTCAGGCAAAAAACGGCGCGGCATTCCCAAGGCTGGCGAAAAATGTCCCGCAGGTCATCGCGAAAATAGTGCCTCGCAATCCCACCCACTCACTGCATCGAGCGCAAACGCCGGATGAAGTCCTCCTTTCCCCGCAGCCTGTCCTGTGCTCAAATAAAAGCTACTTTCACGAGGTAAAAACCGGCGCCGGTTATCGTTAGCAAGTTTTCCTGAATATACTAAAGATGCCTTCGAAAATTCCGATACTTCATGGGAGATGCACCAGACGTTGGGACCCCTACATGGCATTCTTTCTCCGGACTTGGGAGGCTCGATGAGCCAGTTCAACACGGAAGAGATGTATCGCAGCATTTTTGAAAATGCGATCGAGGGCATTTTCCAGACGACCCCCTCCGGCCAGTACCTCAGCGTCAACCCGGCCCTGGCCACCATGTACGGCTACGATTCCGTGCAGGACCTCGTCGCCGGCCTGACCAAGATCGAAAACCAGCTTTACGTCGACCCGAACCGCCGCGGCGAGTTCATCAAGATCATGGCCGAGCACGGCACCGTGCGCGGCTTCGAATCGGAGATTTACCGCAAGGACCGCACGACGATGTGGATCTCGGAAAACGCGCGCGCGGTCAAGGACGCCAGCGGCAACATCCTCTACTACGAGGGCATGGTCGAGGACATCACCGAGCGCATGCGGCTGCAGGCCGAATTGCACGAGTCCGAGCAGTGTCTTTCGGCGCTGATCAACAACATCGACGACTCGATCTGGTCCATCGACACCCACTACCGCCTGCTCACCTTCAACGCCGTCTTCGCCCACACCTTCGAGGAGCAGTACCACACGCACATCAAAGCGGGCGACGTTATTCTCGATCACCTGCCCGCGGAATGGCGCGCGGAGGACATCGCGCTCTACGACCGCGCGCTGTCCGGCGAGAAATTCATCATCGAGCGCCGCTACCAGTACGAGGCAGAGGAACGCTATTACGAGATTTCCTACAACCCGATCCGCACCAACGACGAGATCAGCGGCGTGGCCGTGTTCAGCAAGGACATCACCGAGCGCCAGCGCGCGCACATCGCCCTGCAGCAGGCCATGGTCGCGGCCGAGTCGAGCAACCGCCTCAAGAGCGAGTTCCTCGCCAACATGAGCCACGAAATTCGCACCCCGATGAACGGCGTCATCGGCATGACCGACCTGCTGCTCATGACCGATCTCACGCACGAGCAGCGCGAGTTCGCCCGCACCGTGCGCATCAGCGGCGAATCGCTCCTCGTCGTCATCAACGACATTCTCGACTTCTCCAAGATCGAGGCCGGCAAGCTCGACCTCGAGATCACCGACTTCGACCTGCGCGAGGCCATCGACAGTACGATGGACCTCCTCGCCGCCCAGGCGCACAGCAAGGGCCTGGAGCTCGCCGCCTTCATCCGCCCCGAGGTGCCGCTGGAGCTGCGCGGCGATCCGGGCCGCCTGCGCCAGGTCGTGAACAACCTCGTCGGCAACGCGGTCAAGTTCACCGCCCAGGGCGAAGTCGTCGTCACCGTTTCCCGCGTCAGCGAAACACCCACGCACGCGCGTCTGCGCTTCGAAGTCCGCGACACCGGCATCGGCATTGACGAAAAGGGCCAGCAGCGCCTCTTCAAGGCCTTCAGCCAGGCCGACGGCTCAACCACCCGCAAGTACGGCGGCACCGGCCTGGGCCTCGCCATTTCCAAGAAACTCGTCGAACTGATGAACGGCCAGATCGGGGTCAAGAGCGACATGGGCAAGGGCTCGACCTTCTTCTTCGAGGCCGATTTCGAGAAGCAGACCATCGCGCTCAAGTCGGTCGTGCACCAGGACCTCAGCGGCCTGCACGTGCTCGTGGTCGACGACAACGCCACCAACCGCGAAATCCTCGATCACCACACGCGGATGTGGAAGATGCGCAGCGCCCTGGCCGAAAGCGGCGAGCAGGCGCTCGCCATGCTCCGCGAGCAGGCGACCAAGGACCCCTTCGAGCTCGCCATCCTCGACATGCAAATGCCAGAGATGGACGGCCTCATGCTCGGCGAAATCATCAAGGGCGACCCCGCCATCGCATCGACGCGGCTGATTATGCTCACCTCCCTTGGCAACCAGATGGACGCCGAGGCGATGAAGAAGGCCGGCATCGAGGCCTGCGTGCTCAAGCCCGTCAAGCAGTCGCGCCTCTTCAACCGCATCGCTGAAGTCATGGCCGGCCATCGCCCGCTCTCGCGCAAGAAGACCCAGACCGCCACGCTGACGATGAAGAGCGTGATCAGCGCGCCCAGCCTGACCCGGAAGCCCACACGCATCCTGCTGGCCGAGGACAACATCATCAACCAGAAGGTCGCCGTCGGCCTGCTCAACAACATCGGCTACGCCGCTGACGTGGCCAACAACGGCCTCGAGGTCCTCGCCGCCCTCGACCTGCGCCCCTACGATTTGATCCTGATGGACTGTCAAATGCCGGAACTCGACGGCTACGAAACCACCGCGCGCATCCGCGCCCGCGCCGACGTGAAAGGCATCCGGATCATCGCCATGACCGCCAACGCCATGCGCGGCGAAAGCGAGAAATGTCTCGAGGCCGGCATGGACGATTACCTCAGCAAGCCCGTCCGCCTGGAGACCCTCCGCGACATGCTCTCCCGCTGGATGCCGCTCGACGCGAAGACGTGCTAAGTTTCTCGCAAAGACGCAAAGGTCGCTACGGGTCTGCATGCCAAGCGGCCCTGAAGGGGCCACCTATCATAGCCCAGGGCGCCAGCCCTGGGTTTACCGCCAAAAAAGCGGCAAGCCCTGAAGGGGCGTCCTAACAGCGACTCGATTTTTAGTGCGCCCCTTCAGGGCTTAGCCTTCTTTTTGCAACTAACCCAGGGTAGAAGCTCGGCCAAGGCCTCGCTTCAACCCTGGGCTATGTCAGGTTGCCCTTTCAGGGCAAACCGGTCCTAACGCAGTTCCAACCACACCGTCTTCGCCCCATGCCCGGGCGGGAAATCGGCTAGCGGCGCGCTCGCGAGAAAATCCCCCACGCCACCGGAAAGCTTGAGCGCATGCCGCGCGGCCCACTCGAGGTCCGCCACGCGCATGCCCGAGTGATTGACCGAGAGCAGGATTTTCGCGGCGGGCGCGGCGACCTCCAGCGCCTGCGTAACGAGCTTCTCGAAATCGCGCTGCACCTGGAAGGCCGCGCCGCTTTGATTGCGCGAGAACGTCGGCGGATCGAGCACAATGGCGTCGAACTTCTCCCCGCGCCGCGCCAGCCGCGGCAGCACGGCCAGCACGTCGTCCGCGATGAAGCCATGGCCCGCTTTCGGATCGAGCCCGTTGCGCGAAAAATTCTCCTCACCGCGCGTGAGCGACCGGCGCGACAAATCCACGCTCAGCGTCTCCGCGCCCACCAACGCGGCCACGACCGAGAACGAGCAGGTGTACGCGAACGTATTCAGCAGCCGTCTCGGCTTCCACGCCCGCAACCGCGCGCGGTTCTCGCGCTGGTCGATAAACAAGCCCGCCGAGTAACCGCCGGCGAAGTCGAGCCCGTAACGCACCCCGGCCTCGGTCACTTCGGTCTCCATCGGTCCGCCCTTCTCGCCGCGCAACAAATCCGGCGCGACCCGCTCCGCCGCCTGCGTCGGCAGATACTTGCCGAAGACACGGCGCGGCGTGTAGTTGAAGGCGGCGCAACGGGCATCGAGCTCGGCCAGCGCCGCATCGCGATTGGGCTCGGTCTGGTAAGAGAGCAGCAGATCCTCCCCAAACCGCTCCAGCCACGCGCCCTCGCCAGACGCCAGCCGGTGCGCGTTGGTGCCCTGCGCGGCAAGCGCGGCGAAGGTCGCGGGCGAAATCCATTCCAGCGCGGCGGGCGGCCGAACTTCACGGCGCGCCGGTTTTCTGTGACTGCCGCGCCGGAAGGGCATGGCAACGGGTGGCGTCGTATCGCGGGGCTTTCTCATAAGCGGGGCTGGGCAGGGAGAGTCAGGAAACTTACGCGGCTCTTATATAAGTGAGCAAAACCTATATCTGCCCATCGCCCCGATAAAAAGAGCCAACATGTATGATCCTAGCGCCCGGCTCCCTTGTGACAATTCGCGAAAATCGCCGTCTCGACTGTGCGACTAAGCACAATTTGCCGCAAAAACCCTTGGCATAGCCCGTGCTTAACCCCAGCCGTGCAATTGGCGAATCCCAGGGCAACCCAGGATCGCGTGAGGAGATGGACAGGGTGGGCTGTGGCATTGACGGTGACGTGTACCGTCTGCGCCGCCCAGCAAACCGGTCTATCGGCCTCACCGACCTCTTTGGCCGATGGCTGGCATACCGCCATCACCGGAAGCGTGCGCCCTGAGCAAAAAACGACACCGGTGCTCGCCCCTTTCCGCTCCAGCGACCTGCTGGTCAGCCGCAAACAGCCGGTTGACGCCTCACGCAACCTCCTCGGCGGAAACGAATTCGGCAGCATTCTTCCCGCCTGCCCGATGCCTTTGCTTTCGTGCCAGTCGACAGCTGGTGAAAACACACGAGGCCCGCCGCTTATGGACCCACCTCGTCTCTGTTAGTCATGGAGCTTTGCCTCCAAGGAGGAGCAGCAAAGCCAGAATTGTCAGTCCAACACCATCTCAATCTAATTTTACCCTAAACAGTTTATGATCAAACGTCTCTCTTCCATCTCGCGATGGATCGTTTGTGGCGCTGTGCTGAGCCTCGGAGCGATCCAGGCCAACGCCCAGGCCACAGGCACGACCACCCCGGCGGCCCCGGCTCCGGCTGCTCCCGCACCGGCACCGGCTGCCCCGGCACCGCCTACCGTTGCCTCGCTTAACACCGCGGTCACGACGCTCAATCAGCAGGTTGCTGACTTGGCGGCTTATGTCACCAACGGCGCTGCAGGTTCGCAAGCCTCCTCGGCCACAGAAGGCCTCGGCGACTCGATCCTGAAGTCCGCTGTCGGCAACATCCCGACCGACCCCAAGACCAAGGAACCGTTCTACCCGAACGTCGTCCCCGGTCCCGGTCACAATGCGTGGATGCTCACCTCGACCGCGTTGGTGCTCATGATGACGCTGCCCGGCCTGGCGCTCTTCTACGGTGGACTCGTCCGCCGCAAGAACGTGCTGTCGGTCTGCGCCCAGTGCTTCGCCATCACCGGTTTGGTGACGATCCTCTGGTGGCTCTGCGGCTACGGCCTCGTCTTCGGCGTCAACCACAGCTACGTCGACAAGACCGGCGCGCTGACCGGTTCACCGCTCGGTGACTTGAGCTACGCCTGCTTCGGCCACACCTCGTTCAACTTCCCGAACGACTCGCTGCAGCCGCAGTTCGTTGACTCGATCCCCAATGGCAACTACGGCTACTGGATGTCGAACAACGTCTACGCCTGCTTCCAGTTGACCTTCGCGATCATCACCCCGGCGCTGATCGTCGGCGGCATCGCGGAACGCATGAAATTCTCCGCCCTGTGTATCTTCATCGGGTGCTGGATGTTCATCGTCTACTTCCCGCTGGCCCATAACGTGTGGGGTGTTGACGGTCTGTTCAACGGTGTCTGGAATGCCCACGCCATATTTAAAGGCATGGACTTCGCGGGTGGTACCGTGGTGCATATGTCCTCGGGTTACTCCGGCCTCGTGCTGGCACTGATCATCGGACGCCGCCTCGGTTACGGCAAAACCCACTTCGCCCCGCACAGCACGGTGCTGACCTTCATCGGCGCCTCGCTGCTCTGGGTCGGCTGGTACGGGTTCAACGCCGGTTCGGCTTGCGCGGCCGACATCATCGCCGCCAACGCCTTCACCACCACGACACTCGCCACCGCGACGGGCTCCTTCGTCTGGCCCACCGTTGAGTACTTCCTCAAGGGCAAGGCCACGGTCATCGGCTTCTGCTCCGGTGCGGTCGCCGGCCTGGTCGTCATCACGCCCGCTTGCGGTTACGTGACCCCGATGGGCGGCATGATTATCGGCGTTATCGCCGGTACCATTCCGTTCCTGACCACGACCTACCTCAAGCCGCTCCTCGGTTATGATGACGCGCTCGACGTCTTCGGCGTTCACGCCGTCGGCGGAACTTGCGGTGCGCTCGCGACCGGCTTCCTGGCCGACGCGTCCGTCAACCCGAACCTCGCCACCAACGTCGCGGACCTCTGCGACTGGAGCAAGGGTCACCTCCTCTACGTGGAGCAGCTCAAGATCATCGCCTTCACGATCCTGATCTCGGTGATCGGCACGGCGATCATCGGCTTCGCGCTGAAGTTCACCATCGGCCTGCGTCCGACCGCGGAACAGGAAGAGGCGGGCTTGGACGTCACCGATCACGGCGAAGAGGGCTACATCCTCTAATCTTGAACGGTTGACAGTCGCACGCTAAAACCGAGCGGCGCATCGGAACTTAAATACCGGTGCGCCGCCAACCAGAAAAGAATGGGAAACTTATGAAAAAGATTGAAGCCATCATCCAGCCCTTCAAGTTTGACGAAGTGAAGGAAGCTCTCACCCAATCAGGCGTTGAGGGTATGACCATCAGCGAAGTCAAGGGCTTCGGCCGCCAAAAGGGGCACAAGGAAATCTACCGTGGCAGCGAATACACCGTGGACGTTCTGCCCAAGGTGAAAATCGAGATCGTCGCTCCCGACGAAAAGACCGATTCCATCGTGAAGACGATTCTTGAGACGGCCAAGACCGGCAAGATCGGCGACGGCAAGGTCTTCGTCCTGCCGGTTTCGGAGGCCTATCGCATCCGGACCGACGAAAGCAACGAAGCGGCGGTCTAACACCCACCTCTCGTCAATTGCAAGGGGCGGATCCTTCGGGGTCCGCCCCTTCTTTTTTCAGAACTAGAACCTATAGGACTTCGGTAGAGAGAATCCTCGTCCAATACGTCCTATCGGTCCCATAAGTCGTATAGGTCCTATCTCCTCATTTGCATCGACTCCAAGCCCTTCCGCTGGTATTTAAAGCATCTGTGTCGCGGCGTATTCCGCTCCTCATCCGCCTCTCTGCCACTGTCCTGCTGGCGACGGGCTCCCTTCTCCGCGCCGACGATCCACCCGCCCCCAAGCCCCCGCCCGGCTACAAGCTCGTCTACCAGGACATGGGCGGCCGCAAGGTGCCCATTTTCGTCAAGAATCAACCGGACATCAGCAGTGCCGTACGCCGCTATGGCGACGACCCCCTCGACCCGCAGAAGGTCTTCAGCGAGACCAATCCCGAGTCGAACAAGACTTTCAGGCCCGCCAACGTCGACGTGAACAAATCGGCCGATCTCGGTGCCCAGGAAAGTTTCACCACCAAGGTCTACGACAACACCGGTCCCTCGAACGTCTACAACCTCGGCTCCAAGTCCACCTACCGCACCGCCTCGTTCGACGGCGCCAGGTCCGCCGCCGGTTACAACCAGGCCTACGCCACCAAGAATGCGCCGCCCGATTTGGACCAGGCCGATTCCGACTTCGCCCCCATCGGCAACTCCGAGCAAAACCGCACCGCGCCGATCGACGCCCGCACCTACCAAACCTACGCCGCGCCCCAGCAGGACCAAAAATTTACCGGACCCGAGGAAGACGCGCGCCACAAGCACCTGACGCGGCTCACCAATGGCCAGCTCCTCGTCGAAGACATCCCGGATCGTCCGCTCACCGTCGACGAAGTGCGCAACCTCATCAACCACGGCTTCAAGCCCAACCTTTCCGCGCCCGCGCCGCCCGAGAGCCGGCCGCTCAACGATCCCAACTACCAGCCCGAGCCGTTGCGCATCGAGCCGGCCGGGCCCGACGATGCATCGCCCCCACCCGCCACCGGCTCGCCCAAGGTGCAGGACGACGACGCCAACGATCCCGTCCCCTCCCCCGGCACCATGGCCGAGCATCCGGAAGACACGCAGCCGCTGCCGAAGAAGTGATCCGGGAGGGTCAGCCTCCGGCCTGACCCTAATGACGGGGCACACTTTCTAAACGGGTCAGGCCGGAAGCTGACCCTCCCGAACTACGGCGCCACCGTCAGCACCACCGTCGCGTGCATCTCGGGATAATTCGCCAGGACACACTGCACCGTATAATTGCCCGGCTGCAGCGGCGCGCTCAGGTCGCCGAACTGCACCGTCTCCGAATACACCAGTTTGTCGTCGTTGTTCACCATCGAAGTGCCCACCTTCTGCTCGAACATGCAGTTGTCCGAATAGGTGTAAATCGACGTGCCCGCGGCATTGAGAATGCGGAAATCCCAGCGCTGCGCCGTGGGAAACGACAGCGTGTAGGTCTTCTTCGCGTGGTTGTGCACCGAGAAGGTGATCTTGAGCGCCGTGGGCGCCGGCGCCGCCTTGACCGCGCCAAGCGAGAGCGGATTCGGCTCAACTTCGACTTTCTCGTCGAACGATTTCGGGTCCACCTCGTTCGCGCGCTGGATGCGCTTCGGGTCGCCGTTGAAAATGCTGAAGCTGTTGCCGCCGGTCTCCCAGAAGCTCGGCGGCTGGTTGTTCTTGCTCGGATTGATGTCGATCGCCCGCGCGGTATCCGCCGCCACCAAGCCCATCCCCATCATGGCCCAAACGAAAATGCGTCGCATAAAGGGTGAGTTTAGGCGCGCCGCCGGAGAGGGCAAGCTTGGGAAATCAACCGTTCAGCTCCAGCCGCCGGCTCAAATACCGCTCCGCCCGCATGATCGCGCGAAACTTCTGCAGGTCCTCCTCCATCGAGCCGCTCAAAATCGTATACTTGTAGAGCCGCCAAAGCTTCATCTCCTCGCGCGCCGTGGCCAGCCGCCGCGTCACCTGCTCCTCCGTCTCCGTGCCGCGCTTCCGCAGGCGCTTTTCCAGCTCCTCCAACGTCGGCGGCATGATGAACACGTCGACCAGCGAAGTGCTCACGACCTTGTCCTCCGTCTTGCGGATCTGCGCCGCGCCCTGCACGTCGATGTCCAGCAGCACATCCGTTCCCTGCTCCAGCGCTTCCTTCACCGTCGCCTTCGGCGTGCCGTAGTAGTTGCCGTGCACCGTGGCGTACTCGAGCATGTTGCCCGACGCGATCAACGCCTCGAATTTCTCCTTCGTGAGGAAGTGATAATCGACGCCGTTCTCCTCGCCGGGCCGCGGCGCGCGCGTCGTGCACGAGACCGAGTAGATGAAATCCGGCGTCGCCCGCAAATTCGCGCAGAGCGTCGACTTGCCCGTTCCCGAAGGCGCCGAGACGACAAACAAGATTCCCTGACGCCGAAACACGGGACCGATCATTCGATATTCTGCACCTGCTCGCGCAGTTTTTCCAACTCCGTTTTCATGCTCACGACGATTTGGCTGATGGCGAGAAAGTTCGCCTTGTTGCCGATCGTGTTCGTCTCGCGGAACATCTCCTGCAGCAAAAAGTCCAGCGTGCGGCCGACCGGCTCGTCCTTGCTGAGCTGGCCGAAAAACTGGTCGAGATGGCTGCGCAGCCGCGTCAGCTCCTCGGAGATGTCGCTGCGGTCGGCGAAGAACACGATCTCCTTCAGCAGCCGCTCGTCATTCTCGCCGATCTCCAGCCCCGCCTTCGCCGCGCGTTCCAGCAGCGAGCCGCGATGATGCTCCATCACCTTCGGCGCGAGCACGCTGATCGTCTTCACGTGCTTCTGGATCGCGAGCGTGCGCTTGCGCAGGTCGGCCGCCAGCGCGTCGCCCTCCTGCTGGCGCATCTTCACGAATTGCTCCAGCGCCGCCTTCAGCGCCTTGCCCAGCGCCGGCCAGGCGTCGTCCGTGTCGATCTCCACGTCATCGGAATCGATCACGCCCGGCCCGCGCAGCACGTGGTCGAGCGTCACCTCGCCCGCGAGCTTCAGCTCCTTGCGCAGCGTGTCGAGATGCTTGCGGTACGCCCGGGCCGCCTCGAGATTGATCGCGCTCCCGCGCTTGCCCGCCTTGTGGTGCAGGCCCACGGCCACCGTCAGCCGCCCGCGCGAAATGTGCGCGTTGATCTCATCGCGCACCCGCGGCTCCAGCTCCAGCAGCGCCCGCGGCAGCGACAAACTGATCTCCGCCTGCTTGCGATTAACCGAACTCAGTTCCACGGCAATCTGCCGGCCCTCCAGCGTCGCCGTGCCGCGACCGTAACCCGTCATGCTGCGCATGAATTGGTTTTAACCTCATCCCGAGCGAAGTCGAGCACACGTGCTGCGGGATCAGTTTATTTCACTTCACCGCGCCGCAGCCGCCGCAACTTGCGCACGTTGAAATAGATCGTCACCAGCCCGTAGAGCGTGAACGCCGCGCAAATGCCCGCGACCGCCCGCCACATCTCCTTCGGCAAAAAGAAATCGAGCGGAAACCCCAGGTAAACATGGATGCCGAAGTAATCGAGCGGAAACTGCCCCGAGTCATAAAGCGTGTACACCGACAGCGGAAAGCAAATGAACCAGACCACGCCACCGATGATCAGACCCGTGTACCCAAAGATCAGCCGAAGCGAGCGCATGAGATCATCTATAGAACGCCGCCGTCTGCCCCGCGAGCGCATCCTTCACCCGTGGCCCAGGATTCGCCACGAATGCTGCGACAGCGCTACAAGATTAGTGCGCAACCTTCGCGCGATAATCGACAGGTTTTTGCAGGATCGGCAGCTCAGCCGGAGTTGCGGGATGGTCACGCCGAGACGCTCTCTTCTCAAGGCCGCGAATTCCCCACACCATCAAGAGAAAGATGGGCAAGTAACAGGCAAAGATAATGAGGAAATTCACGGCTTGATCCTTTAAGGGAACCTAGAGCGTAATGCCCTCTACCGCAAGCCAATCCTAGTCATCACGCAAGCGCTCACAAATATATCCGGCCAGAAATGTAACCGCACTGACAACGACTACGATCGCCACCGTTTGCATGCTCGGCGTGGAACCTCGCGAATTCTCCAGAATCCCGAAGACGAGCACCAAGACGGACACCTCGCGAAGATATTCGCCAGCCAATTCAACGATGCCCTTTTTCTTCATTAGCGAAGCGCCCCCTGATTTTAGAAAGTAATCAGCCCTACAGCCCCAGCACCTGCGCGACCTGCTGCACGTCCTTGTCCCCGCGGCCGGAGAGATTCACGATGATCACCTGGTCGGGGCGCAGCGTCGGCGCGAGCTTCATCACGCCGGCGATGGCGTGCGCGCTTTCCATGGCGGGGATGATCCCCTCCGTCTCGCTCAGGAAACGGAACGCCTTCAGCGCCTCGTCGTCCGTCGCGAAGTCGTACTCCACGCGCTCCTGGTCGCGCAGATAGGAATGCTCCGGCCCGACCGCCGCGTAGTCCAGTCCCGCCGAGATCGAGTGCGTGTTCTGGATCTGCCCGAACTGGTCCTGCAAAATAAACGTCCGCGCGCCCTGCAGCACGCCCAGCGCACCGCCCTGGAACCGCGCCGCGTGCTGCCCGGCCATGATGCCGCGGCCGCCCGCCTCCACGCCAATGCAGCGCACGCCCTCGTCCTCCAGGAACGGATAGAAAAGCCCGATCGCGTTGCTGCCGCCGCCGACGCACGCCACCAGCACGTCGGGCAAATGCTCCTCGCGCTCCAAAATCTGCCGCCGCGCCTCGTCGCCGATCACGCGATGAAAATCGCGCACCATCATCGGGTACGGGTGCGATCCCAGCGCGCTGCCGAGAATATAGTGCGTCGAGCGCACATTCGTCACCCAGTCGCGCATCGCCTCGTTCACCGCTTCCTTCAGCGTCT
>Ga0209611_10000593_pt1 | contig 55674 bp, 32 predicted proteins | sample S1TSphgellanicum_3_FD_187693 | JGI IMG/M metagenome (GOLD analysis project Ga0209611, IMG submission 187693) | Host-associated microbial communities from peat moss isolated from Minnesota, USA - S1T2_Fc - Sphagnum magellanicum MG (SPAdes) (version 2) | ecosystem: Host-associated > Plants > Peat... | reverse complement strand
GCATCTCAAATATTAACTAGCTATCAGATTTTCATGCAATATGGTTTTGGAAGTCGTTGAAACCTGCAATACACAAAGCCTCTTTTCATGGAACCCCTGTACAGGTTGATGGATGCAGGAGAACAGATTTGTCTCATCATGCATGGTCTGCTGTAAACCATCTGCCAGTATGAATTGGACCATAGTGATTATTCTTTAATTTCTGACGGAGTTTTGTTGGCAGCTCACTCATAATATGGGCTGGATCAAACTCTGTAATGCAATTGTGAAATATTTAAGATTTCAAAATTTGCATGAAGGAAAGTAGAAGATTTTACCTGACCAGAAAATCTTGCAACTGCTCTACTCAGTGGGTCGATAACATACACTGATCTTTGAAATTGAAACTGGATCCAACTACTCAGTGGGTCGATAACATACACTGATCTTTGAAATTGAAATTGGATCCAAGAAACCTTTGATGGTGCTCTGTCCGAGGCATCAACGTCCAAATTTTCACTGCATGCATGCAGCATGCACTCTGCCATGGACGGAAGACGGATTGTCTCTCTGATATCAGACAACAACGGCTGCAGATCATCTTATATCCATTGCCTTCAATGCTGGCACCCATGAAGCTCAACACATCAAAATAATTGCTAGCTTACAGAATGGTCGCGGGGAGTTGCGCTGGCCGTGTTGGTCGGGTGCCTCTATGACAGATTATGCAATGGGCCCATCGGTGATCCCAACTCCTCGGCTTGTAGCCTGACGCAGCCCTTGTCCAACGTTCTATTATTGAATTCTCCTGTGCAGGAGAATCACAACAACAACAACCCAGTCCTGCATTCCAAAGGCAATATCATCCACATGTGGAGTCCATCTCTAAGGTCTGCACTAATCTTAAATACCAATGTTTGAAGGAAACAAAAGTAGGAGAAGAAACCAAAGTTAGCAGGAGAAGCCCGGCTAGCTGCTGCTGTTGCTGTGCAGAGTTGGAGGCCCTGTCACGTGTGCCAGATCCTCCTTCGAGTCCTCCAAGTCCTGAGTCCTTATATATTCTGTTTCTTCTTCTGGCTTTTTCTCACAATCAGTCCACTCGGCAAAAGAGGTCTCGACATAGGTTGTTCACTCTCAGCAAGGAAATCTTTGGGTGTTTCGTTGTTGTTAGCGGAGAGAGAGGGTGAGAGACAGAATCAGCGCGAACCCATTAGCCAGTTTTTTTGGCCCATTAGAAAGTCTGAGAGAGACAGCAGGAGATTGTAATTCAAGGTGATATTTAGCATTTTCGGTACTAATCTCGAGGCTCCACTTTGAAGGTAGAAGGGAGATCACAGACAGACAGACAGAGAGCAAGAGAAAGCTAAGTAGGGAGTGCACCAGTGTATGGATTACAGTCCATTGATGAATGCAATAGCTGATATATCATTGCGCCTCGAGAAGCGAATTCGCAAGATTTCTGAAGTCGGCCGCATCAGTATTGCATGATCACTCTGCTGTTAACGGGTGCTTCCCCCCATTCCTGCCATACATGTCAATGATCGATTAACTGCTGTTTCTGCTGCTGCAGATCGTAACTTCTTAAAAGGTGTGCATATATATAACTTGCAGTGTAGATCTCATGCATCTTGTTCCAAACTGTAGCCACTACTCTCATCCAAGCAGTCAATGTTCCCATTGTTGCTTGAGCTGCTTACAGCCGATATAAGTGCATCGCTCGAGATTTATTACCAGTTGAGATTTTGAAGAACGGTTCTTGGAAGCAGATCCACGCGAGGATCATCAGCCCGTGGAGAGCACAATGACATTTCTTGAATGTCGGTGAACGCTTGGTTTCAAGATGACAGTCCTAACTTCATAGATTCTCAAGTCTTGTGCTCAGGGTTGTGAACTCCTGGATACTGCAACTCTTTCATTGAAAGAAACCCACCCACCCATCCCCCAAAAGATGTCAATGTTGACCTGTGCATGATTGATTGTCGTCTTCATTGCAGGAGCTCTTGAAAACCGCTTGATTAACAACAACGGAAGATCCTGAAGTCGAGGCCGCTTGTGCAGCAGCTGCTGTTGTTTGTTTCAAGAAACCATAAATCAGATTAAAAGAGACTTGTTTGTTGTCGGAAATCCAGCCGAGAGTTTCCGTGGATCAAAGGGGCCGCCGGCATGCAGACTCAGACGCATTCGTATCACAAGTTGGGAGGCAAGAAAGATTTTGACGCTCGCGGGAAGGGCGGCGGCGGAGGAGATCGAACGGCGATGGCAATGGAGAAAGTAGAAAAACTGGCGGCGGAGAACGCCGTGGTGGTGTTCAGTCAGAGCGGGTGCTGCATGTGTCACGTGGTGAAACGTCTCTTCTGCAGCCTGGGCGTCGGGCCGACCGTGTACGAGCTCGACGAACAAAGCGGGGGAGGCGATCTGGAGAAGGCACTTGTGCGTCTAGTGGGAGAGCCGCAGGCGGTACCAGCGGTGTTTGTTGGAGGAAAGCTGTTGGGAGGTCTTGATCGCGTCATGGCCGCCCACATCAATGGAAGTCTTGTTCCACAACTGAAGGAAGCGGGAGCATTGTGGTTGTAGAGACCTGTCCGTCCGTCCGTCTCTCTTAAGCTCCGATCTGTTCTCCTCGCTCCTCCGCTGTGCAGGATCAACCAGAAGTGCAGAGCTACTCCTCCAGTACTACTGAGCTTCCGTTGTTGCGACTTCTATGATCTGATGTCTAGAACATTGAGGAAGTCTTACCTCAGTCCTCCGATTGGCAAGTATCTTGAGCTCTGGTGCAACAGTTTCTTTGGGTTGCTGGCTTTGTAATGTAAGCTCAACACAAATGAGATTAGTAACAATCTTCACCCGGAACCAGTTCTTGTCAAGTTTAGAACATGATCAGGCCTTTCCTTAGTAGCTGGTCATGGTGTTTTAAGGCTCCTGGCACACAGCACTTGTTCAGGGCCTTGTCAGGTTGTAAGGCAAGCATGCAGAGAAGTTGAACATTTGTACGTCAGGGTCTTGGAAATGCTTGAACTCTCACAGCTGGTAGGAAACTTTCCCATCACAGAGGACACGGCAAGCTCTTTCACAATCTTTGGGTCCAGACAATGATCCTTGAGGATTTTGCTGCATTTTACCTAGGACCCACTCACCCAAATGTCCAGACTGCAGTTTTTTGAATCCTGAATTTTATTGCATGCATGCTGCTCTCTATTATTGTTGCATGATCAGTTGTGCTTTCCACGAATGACTTTTGTTTCAAGGTCCCCAATCATTGTTATTGCTGCTGGTCACCGCTCTAGACTTAAATCAAGCTGAGTTCTAGTTTAGTTTCTTCACTGAAACAAGAGGGTTGAGAAATTATCACAGAGCTGTATATTTTAGAGCTTCAACACTTGGTGTTAGCACTTGTTCAAAAGCTTAGGTCACCTGTGTCTGTGTGTTTTAACGCCCATCTTTTGTTTGTTGAATCAAGAACTCTTGAGCAGCCATTTTTGCCTTGAAGAACCTCTGGCAGCCATGATTTTTGTGTTAAAGAACTCTTATAAATTTAGCTTGACAACACTTCTGTTTGGCACATTTGAACCGTGACTCTTATTCCAAGAACATTGGCACAAATGGTGTGGCCAGGAGCTTTGTTGAAGAATCCAGGCTGCAAAGGTTTAAACAAGTCTTTTGCTCAAGATTTCATAACTACCAAGAAACTCAAAGCATTTCCCGCTTCACCTTGTGCAATTTGCAGTGTACTGGTGGTACCCAAGTTTAGGTGTTCTACCAAATTTGAAGATATCTCCAAAAAATGGGGTTCAAGGAATCTATACTTTGTGCAGCTGCATATAATTACAAGCAACTGCACTGGTCTTTGCTTCCCAGGGAAGTCTAGGCCCCATAGCTAGACCTTGTAGACAACATTACGTATTGGGGTGGCTCCTGCAGATTATGTGATTTTCTTTACCGAGCATTACATGACAGAATCTGAACCTATGAGATGATCACACACTCATAATAGTGATCACATAATAATGATGACCAAAATGTGTCCGTTGAACATGAATTTTTTTTAATAGAGGAATCTGTCACCCCAGACATTAATGTCATGGAATGGTCTTGATCCTTGCCACCATTTATGTTTGGTGTCATGTAACTGGTCCTAGTGGGCTTGGTCGCCACCTTCCGAACATATAAATGGGCAGGGCCTTGACCATTCCATAGTTTACATCAAACCTTTCTGCTCTCACCACGCATCGGAAAATCCAATAAGGTATTTAAACTGATTGAGCATCCATGAGATAATTAATTGGTAACAAATTGTTTGTATTTTGTTGGTATCTTGATCTGTATGTATGTAATAATATAACCCAGGGGGAGTCACTTAGAATTTTTATCAAACATATTCAGTTCAAAACAAGGTATTTGTTTTTTTTCCTTTGGAGGTAAATTCTATAGACATTTACGAAATAAATTAGGCCTAAAAAATAATCTTACAAATTTTTATATTATAAATAATGAATAAATGAGCCATTTTGAAAATATAGTTAAAGATTTTTATTCATTTATAAGTAAGTCTAGATATTTATCAATTGCCAAAACTACTATATATATATAAATGAAAAAGGGTAGATAATAGCAGTTATCCCATTTACAATTTTTGTGTAGCAAAATAATACCATTTGAACCCAAGGGGTACCCTAAAAATACAAAGAGTGTTTATGTAAGTAAGCATATATGATTATTAGTTGCCAAATTTCATAATATTTACTAATAAATATGGGTTATACATTGGCCATTCATCCCATTTATAAACAAGTAGCAAAATCCTTCTTGAGACGTGAACATAGGGGTATCCAATCAACACAAAGAGTGACTCCCTCCCACAATCTTCATACCCAGGTCTGCAGGTTAATTGTTCAATTCTCTCATAATTAATATGGCAAAACTAATATTGTGAGTATTTTTTGATGTTAGGTGGTTCTTTATAAGAACTTCCAGATTCAATTCTGAAAAATAAATTGAAATGGTTTTGGTTCTGGTTCCACACATAATTAGAATTGGGGATCCAGACCTTCCTAATTGAGACTGGAATTGCCGGTTTAACTGCCAGTTAATCACTGGCGCCAGTCGCTATTTTGTTAAGAATCCAGTTCTGGGTCCAATTCTTGCAAAAAGAGGAATCCTGCATTTGATAATCAGTCTCATCTTGGATACAGTTCTTAGTAACCAGAACCAGCAATTCTTCCCCTGGACCAGAGCGGGTAGCCACCCAACACTGGTATTTTCCATCTGCCATGATTGAGAATACAACAAACAGTACTACCAATGTGAAATCATGGATTTGCACAAGCTTTGTATCGATGGGTGTGGAGTGTTCATTGTGAATTAAGCTAGCTGTGACCTAGGGAGTGAAGAGGGAAAACCTTGCACAGATTGATTCAGAATGCTATGGCCCTCTATGAACCTTTGATGAGAAAAAGTCCCCACAAGAAAATTACTTGGAAGAATAAGCCAGCAAATAAACTGGGACTACTGTATAGGAGAAGAAAGACAGGTGGGAACCGTTGTTGTGTAGATAAGTCTTTTGCCTGGCTACCTATACCCTCAGACAAATATCAAGGTAAATATTTTTTTGACATGGCTGGTAAATATTTCAAGGTTTACCTTACCTGGCCGGTTTATATTTGAGCTTTAACTGTATTTATATCTTCAGGTGAATAATTGTTTTAAGGTGGATATCAATATGTAAAAATCATTCTTAAGTTGGATGCATTCCCACATTTTGCAATGCAGTAATTTACCATTGATTTGTTTGTTATGATTGATGAATGCCCATTGGGTGTGTGTGATTTTGAATTAGATTTGAATTTCATAGTGTGCATTGTGTGACCACCAACATGTGTAGAGTACATTTTTGTTAGATATGCTTCTAACAATTTCAAATTCAAGCCTATTTTTCCTATTGCTAAATGCATTGCTGATGATGCTAAATTTGTTGAAATTTGAACTGAGTTGATCCTTGACTTAAGTGCTTTAAGGTCACAACTTATCATTACACCTCCAAAAGAACTTGTAACAAAGAAAAAGAAACATGAGCACAAAAGCTTGAGTCATTTCAAAGACACCTTGGTCGCAGGTCTTCCTTGGGCTGAATTAGTAGTAGATGCAAAAGGTAATGTGCACTAGACATGATGTTTGATTTGCTCAAAGGTTGAAGGCGAGGAAAAACTCCTAATTACTAAGCTTGATAACTTGTTAAAGCAAGTAGGTAGGCACAAAGCCAAGGTTGTTAGTTGAAAGGTCAAAGTTGAACCTTTTTATTTCAACCTTAAATGAAAGCATGCATGTAATGAAAGAATTTACAAGAAGCCTAAGTATCCTTCCATTTTGGAATTGGTTGTTTAAGAACTTCTATATGAAAAAATGCAAAAGTTTGTCTAATTTGTTATGATTTACCATCTTCTATCCAAGGGTCAACCAATCATAGAAAATTTTGAAGGTTTGAAAGACTTGTTCATGGTCTCTAAGGTCAAGCAAGCACCTTAAAAACATTGGAATGATTTTGCAAGTTGGGAAATTGTTGAATGCATGAACAAATTGTTGTTGGAATCCACTTGAAATGTTGTTAATGTAACAATTTTTTCAAATGTTAGTGTAGATGATGTCATTGCAATTGACAACACCTCTTGGATCTCTTTACATTTGTATGTTGTTCAAGGTTGGAAAAGGAACCCTCTTTTTGTTTGTGTGAAAAAAGTGGGTGTGCAAGTTGATCATATGTTTCAATTGATGCACAATGTTATGGCCACTTATGTGGGAACATAGATGTGTCTAGTATTGATTTGGGAAGGAAGCTCATCACGTTGGGCTATGATGGCAATAGTGCATTTCAAGGTTCTTGGGCTAGTGTTTGACCATTTAAATGAAGGAAATAGTGACTAGACATTTGTAATTAGAGCACATTGCTTTGTGCACATAACAAACTTGGTGGTGTTGGCACGGTTTGGTGGCTCATTTGGAGGCTTTGATTCAAGCTTTCTATGGGTTTTCATCTCATTTGCTCAAAAAAATTCTTAAATTTTAAAAGTTGTGTGATGTTGTGTCCATGAAAAAAGGAAACAAAAATTTGTGAAATGTGAAAACAAGGTGGATCAACATGTTGCCTCCTACCAAACACCAGTGGGTCCCTTTAACTAAACCACTACCTATAAGTTGCCACCTCATTCTTCAACAAGCATGTGGTCAAATGTTCGATTCTCCTCCCATTGCTTGGGAGCTTATGATTTCAAATTTTTGTATCAACTCTTTTGCTTGGAACAACATTAGTTTCTAATAACAAAGATGCACAATATCGATGTTGTAAAAGAAAATTACTAGTGAAAATTTGAACCTCCTTTGTGATTTGGAGTTGATTATGGGGTTACATGGGCCATCCTACCATTTTTGGACTATGTGCACACATTGATCAAGTTTATTTTTTCATGTGTGATTTTATTGACATAGTAAAGGGTTTCCAAGCGAAGCTTTATCATTTCTACACTAATCCCTACACAAAATTTAATGACTCAACTTTTGATGAACTCAATGATTTTGAAATGTTCATTTACCCACAAGTTGGTGTGCATACCTAAATGGTGAGGAAGTTGATTATTTCATGATTGAATTTGCAAGTTCTAAATATTGTATCAATCCATGTTACCTTGTAATAAATGAAATGAAATTAATGTTCAAGCTAAGCTTCCAAGTTATGTTGGTTCATGTGAAAAAAAGTTGTCAAGACTATTCCAAATCTTTCATTCAAGAGTTACATGGCAAATTCTAAAACTATGAGTTGATGTTGGCTTTAAGTGTGATTTACCTTAATCTTTGGTTGACCACCCCAATTATGTTAAGGATATTTTCCTCCATCATTTCATTATATCATTAAAGCAGCATATTATTGTGATTCTCACAACATGGGAAAGGATGGGATTTCAATGAAATCTCTCCTTGATGGTCATGCTTTGGATTTACAATTTTTAAAAAAAAGATGATGATGGTTATAAATAATGAATCTATTTTAAGGGAAGGTTTTTATGTAAACCTTGTTGCTAAATTATGGTTAAAGATCAACTCTTTTACCATCTTCAAGCACAAGCTCTTAAAATTCATATAGTTGGCCAAAATAACATTTGTTCAACTCCTTGGGTCTATGGAAGATGAATAATGTTTTTCAATAATGGCATTCATGAAAGATAAATTGAAGAACCACCTAACCACCCACTTGGATTTGTGCATTTAGTTTTATGTGCAACAATTCTATGTCTTGAAAACTTCCCATTTGAAGAGGTAATCACCTAGTGAAAGAACACAAAGGATTAACATTTTGTGGATTGTTAAAGGCAGATGACATGTTAGGGAATTTATAATTAATTTGAAGTCAACTAGTTTTCTTTTTGGTTTATCCCCTTTCTAAGAAGGCATTGAATTGCATTTTTGTTTGTATTCCCAATTTCAACTTCAGGTGAGGAATTTCAATGTTTGTTTTAACTTTCGTTTCTTTTGTTCACACAAGCTTGTCAATGGTCATTTTTTTTTGTTTAAATATGTTTTGTCACTTCTGAATTCCATCATCCTTGACATGTAGGTTTATTGGTCAATTATGGAACAATATATATTGGAGCTTAGAATGGGTTGTAGTTACAACTTGTTTGCTATATTTGTTTTTCAAATTGCAATTTGGTCATGCTTCAAGGTTTTATTTGTATTGTATAATATGCAATTTTTCTAATATTGTACTTGTAGTTGGAACTTTGGGGTTGGGTTTAAGGTTGCAAATACACTTGACACTAATATTGCACATGGGCAAAGTTTCTTTTGAAACTTGGGTTCAATTCCCCTAGCATTGTTTCAACCTTCAAAGTTGTAATGAAATCAAAAGGTTTCAAAGCTTTAATTTTTGGCATGTTGAGGGTTAATGCAAGGTTAATTAGATCATTTTTTGCATCACAATGTAGAAAACTACAAGGTGTTGTGCATTAACATGCCACTAACATGCCATAAAATCATCAATTTGTCAAAGTTGAAATTGGATTAAGATTTTTAACTTCAATAAGAAGACATTCATATAATTTAATGCAACTAATTGTTTCTAAAAAACATATTATTGGACACTTGAAGTTGAAAGATATATATTGTATTTTTAGAGGCATTTTTGTATATCTTTTTTATTTTGAACATCTCACATGGCCTAAATATATTGTATATTAAAAATTAATAAACATAATTATCAAAATTTTATTCAAGGAATGTTAACCAAATGATAGATATGGACTTTTAAGTGATTTAATTTGGACCTTATTTTCAAAGTCCTTAAAATATATGGCATTTTTTGTTGGATTGCAATTGTTTTTTCCTATCATGTTTGGTATAGAAGTGTATAGTTTGGGTGAATTCAAATGGACTTTATTAGCTAGTGGGTGAAAATATGATTGGGTGGTACCACAATGAACATCACACCATCATTTTTACCCTTCAAATTTTGGAAAAATATAGGAAACACGTAAAGAAAGGTTTTTAATAAAAATTTTGTTGAATAAATTAACTAGGTCATATAGATTTTGAATTTTGATGTTCCTATTCATTACATTCACACAAAGTTTCAAAAATGTCACGATGGTTATTTTCTTTGAACTTTTTGGTTATGAACATCTTTCAAACAAGGTTTAAGGTTTTTTTTTGTGAATATAATTTTCTAAAGTACTTTAGATGGTATTCTATTTGATCTTTTTATTGGGTAATTATTGAGTAAATATAAGTTAGTTATGAATTTCCAAAGTTTAGGAACTTGATTCTTAAAGGGGTCAAATCAATATGGGATACAAATTTGTAATTAAATTTCCACCTTTTTTTATTGCAATGGAAACTTCAAGGCATATACTTTAGCATGCAAGAAATAAACATGAGAAAAACATAATTTGTAATTATGAAAATATTTAAATAAAAGGACCTAGGAATATCATTTGACCAATGACATCACATGAAATTCTCATTTTAACATTAGCAAATGGATTTTGAATGGACTACTTCCATGCTACAATTGATCAACCTTATTTTATATCTACCTTTCATTGCGCATGCTGATTTTTGTTCATCTTTTGTGAATTTTTCCCATGTGCTTCACTACTCACTACTATTTAAGGCAAACATTGTAATGTTTCTTGATTGAAATTATAGGCAATTTAGTGATTTAGAAAAACATAAAAATAATGTGGTTGTGGTCTATCTTCATCTCTACAAGACTCAAATAATCATATCATGTAATATGCATTGCTAACTATAGCCAACATAAGTATTTTGCAAAATTGAAAAACAAACATTGTTTTTTATATATGTCTAGTGACATTTGTGCTTATGAGTTGAATTGACTTTTGTGTCACAACTAACCATAATATTCAGCCCATATATCATGGGGTTAGCAAGTAAATTTGTTGTAGCTTTGGGAGCATTAAGTGTGCAATTGACGAATTTCTTTTAGTAAATTGCTTAAAATTGTGGTAATTTCAAATATAAAAAATTTAATTTATTGTGTCTAATAAAATATAGATGAAGTTGTTCAATATTGAAGTATCTATGAATGCAATATGAAAAGAATTCAACAATTAGTTTAATAGTTTGATTTCAGGACTTCATCTCAAAATGTTTACATCATCACAATCTCTTCAACATGTTCCGAGATGTATGGTATTCACTAAACTCATCTCCGTTTATGTTTTACCTTTGCTAAACCCTTTTTTGAACCCACTTCTAATTCCCACTATTGCCTTATTGCAAGCAATTAGTAGTTGAATTAGGATCTCCATTACTAGTCCCTAGTTTTTGACAACCAACTTTTATCAATTCAACCTAAACTAGTTAGTTCCTCTCCTTTCATAATTACATGCCCTCTCCAAATTGGTGATCCTTTACTAATGAAGTTTGACAATGGGGTTACATCAATCTCTCATTGTTTGGGATGTGTACAAGTGATGTTGCTTGGGGAAAATCAAATTTCATATTTTGTATATGCAAAGGTAAATTCACATTTTCAAAGCAAATTTCAACTTAAAGGAATATGGGTTTCAAACATCTTCCAAACTAAATAAGGGTAAAGGTATATAAAATTTTGAAAAATTAGCAATCTAGCTAAGGTAAAAGTCAATGATTAAATTTACCCTATTCACAACACAAGTGCAAAGGATATTATCATGTGTCTTTTGTTCACCCTATGTGTGTAAGTGGAGAAATGTGACCTATTTGTATGATATGTGTAAAAGTATGACACATTGGCAAGTGGATAAAGTTAGTTAGTTACACAATTGGCACTGAAAATGTGAACATATCAACTTTAGAACATACTAGAAGACCAAACTAACCAACACCTCCAACAATGCATCCAAGTGAGTCTTATAGAGGCAAATGGTACTAAAATTCTAAAAAAAACTAAGAGCATAGTACAGTAAGAATCTTGTTCAAGGTAAGTTGTAAATGAGCATTAAAAAAATGCCCCCGAAAAATAAAATAATATATATATATTCATTTATTAGTCACTGAAATGTGAACAAATTGGTTATAACCACATGCCATGGATTTTTGGCATTTGCCCTCCATTTACTCACCTCAAAATCATTACCTCCCCTCTGGTAAGGGTAAAACTCAAATATATAGCAGCTGGGTAGGTTAAAGATAGGGTTAAATCTAAAATATTTAAGAGCCAGGTAAAATAATTAAAAGGGCACCCAAAAAACAAACATTATTTACCCTGGAACATACATGTGGGTATATTAAGCTCAAAAGCTTACCTATCCACCAATACTTGTATGGGTATGTATTCTCTTCAGTAAGGAATAGTAAGGAATAGGGATCTTGGTTCTAAATTGGGGAAGGGTCAGAAAGCCAGGATTGCAATCCGTTCTGCAAGCAATCACTGTCGTCAACAGCCCTGTTTTTCTGCCATAGATCTCGGAAGGAGAACAAGTACATAAAGCAGAATGGAATCCCAAAGGGACAACTGCTGAAGTCTTCTGATGTATTGTAAAGATCTTGCCCTTTCTGGATGAAGATTTTTTCCGTGGAATTTTCAGAAAGATGGGACCAACAGAGGACACCTTTCTCTCCACATGTAAAGCCTGGTCTGGTGGAGTGAAAGATGCCCATTTGTGAACTCTGAACTTTCGTATTGCTCTGAAACCTTTGCACTTCCAGATGGTTAATCCGACAAATGCATAGAGGATCTTAGAAACTTCCTCGATGGGTGCTTAGCTGAAGAGATGGGTACAAGAGCAATTTTGATTGCTCAATGCTTACCATAGTATGACACACTAGTTTTTCAGGAGAGAGCAAAACACAGCTTGAATTTATGGTTTTCCAGTCACGGACAACAGTCTTGGGAAAACCATGTTTCCTTCAATACTGCTAGTACTTCAATCTCTTTCCTTCCTCATGTTAATTAGTAGATGTTAGAGCAGATCTACCCACAGTGCCACACCTTTTTAGAGCAACTCCACTGGTGCACAGCAGGACAAATTTTGGATGAAGAAAATTCAAACCATGCTGGTTTGACTGAGCAAGATGGTTTGGCCCAGCATTTGAGTACAACATTCTGAGACTGGCGAAAGGCACAGCAAAGATTAACACCTGCTTTTGAACGCCTAGATGGTTTTGATTGGGCCAGGTGGGTCGATATTAGTGGTCTCCCACATTTTTCAGCCCCAGTTCCAGTTTTATGGGCGAGGTTGGGAAAAAGCAAATAACTAATCTTGGGTGTGTAAAATTTTGTGTCAGGGCCAGCCACATACTAAGCATGGTGGAGCTGCTCTTAGGGCATGTACCAGTGCTTATCACACCCAGCATAGAGTGTAAATTATTTCAGTAGCCTCTCTCATAAACATGAAAAATTCAACAACATAAAGTGAGAGACTAATTAAATACCACCACCTGGGTTAATCATTGTGATCAGCCAATCAGAAACAGCCTATTTTCTCAAAATTTCATTCGGGCTTGTGGAAAACACTCTATCTGGTCGAAATCAACAGGTCTAAACACAATTTCACACTATTTGAAGGCTGTACTTCATCTAATTAGTGTACAAGCATGTGTACAGCTGCTGGTGGACCTGCTCTTAATTGTGAAATCAAGAGCACTTGCAGTTTCCTATACATTCAGGAATCACACATAGTCATTTCATTTGTGCGCTAATCAAAAGCCCAGCATATGCAATGTGCATAGAGAGCGCATAGGGAGTTCAAGTTTGTTGCCCCCAAAAGCAGAGGTGTAAGATGGGTGCATATTATTATGAACTGTACCATACAGGGAGTACAGTTGAATCTGTAGTGTTAAGAACGACCTGAATAATAAATACAGAGCATGATGGAGACAATTTATCTGATGTGTTGAAAAATACCATTGCACATTTGCGGACATTTGGAGACGAAAGAAATTCCCTCTGTACAACTGTCCCAGTTACATGTATGTTTTTGTTTAGGAGTTCTCATTCAAAATGAAAGGATTTGACCCATGCCTAAGTCTCACACAAGATTGTTACTCTGAGGCATCTGAACCATGCAACATTGACAATTTTTGGAAAGCCAACATTTAGCTGACAATTTGTTTTCTCAAGTGCACCCACAACAACCTCCAGACACTTGCCACATGCACTTGTTAGAAAAATGTTGACAGAAATGAAACAAGGGGGAATTAGGCAATGTGTTGTTTACAAGGATTTGGATCTCACTTGGGAGCTCCTGTCCAGTAATTAGTAATGTTTTGGTGTTGAGACCATGCTCTTATGCTTGGTTTACAACACTCCTGCCTTCTGCATATGTGGCAAGTCTTTTCCTATTGTGCCTGAAAATCCAGGAAATGCCACTATGTGTTTGGTGATGGACTGAGACATCCTATCCTATCCATGTATAAATTGCAAGATGGGCTGATCCTTGAAAACTTTGACAATTGAGAATACATTCTCGGTCAACATTGCTACGGATAGGTTGGAGTCATTTGAAAAATGAAAATCTAGTATGTTTAGTATGAGAAAAGCAAGTTCAATATTAGTGAAACAGAGACATGATGTGGGATGTTCGATAGTGTATTTTCATGTCATGCCTAACTTAATGTGATTAAGTTGGTATTAACTGCTATCATTAATCACTAGTGGGCACTTAGTCAGTGCCGCAAGTAGATCTAACCTCCTCTAATGTCACCCATCTCAATACTAATTTAGATGAAGTGGGCTTAACTTCAGACTTCTTATGAAATTTTCTATTAAAACCTCTAATTAATTTCCAGAGATGGAAAGCACTCTCAATTTAATAACTTTTGTTCCATTGGTTCAAAAATTGTGAAATGACAAAAGTTCAAATTGCCTCCTCAGGGGCCCCAAAAGCAAATCAGGGGCCCCACAGTTTTGGAGGGTTACAACATGGTGACATAAAAGAACTTTTGTCATGTCAAATAGAATGACAATTAAACACATGTCATGAAGTTGAAGTTGTTCAATAATAATAATAAAAGGCTTGAATGGATTGGAATGTTTATGAATGAAAACAGTTATTCCAACAAATTTATATTTTCAACCATAATTGCATTTCAAACAGTATCAATATATCAAAATGCCACCTTTTAAATGCAAAGGTAAGTATAAATTGCAGTGAAAACATACATACTATTTAAATAACAAATACATAACCAAATATGCCATTATGCATGATTTTAACATGGAGATATATTTATGAATTTCTCAACTTTCATTATAATTCCATGATTTTATAATTAAAAAATTTCAATTTGTACCAAGAAGGTAATGTTCTTAAAAGGTTGTTTGAATTAAATAATCTAACATAGTTTAATGATAGAAAATGATTCCATTTTATTTTTCTTTATGTAGTCCAATCCTTTTATAAAAATCTTCCATCACTATAAGGGATCCTCATACCAACTTTCCCATATGTTTGCAACTTCTGTTAAAGTCAACCATTTTTGCAATTGTCATTTCAACTATCCTCTATGGCACCATGGTAAAAACAACTTGTAATTACATATTTGACTACAACATGGTTTTGAGTTGTAAATGCAACTATGACTTGTGACTATTGTTGTTTTAAATTAAAATGAAATGAAAGGTGTTTTCATATCATTCACAACTACAATGTGCAAACAAAATGAAAATTTTGTTGTTTTTACGATTGTTAATGTGAATCATAAATGAATGACACATGTGACATTTCGTTCAACTTGACTTATGACATTTAACACATATTTAGTTAGATTCAAACTTTATAAAAGTCCAAAAATACCAAAAAACAATTTACATAGTTCAAACCTCGTCCATTTCAATTATAAATGTGACCTAGTGGCCACCAAATTGTTAACAAGAGGTTGAAAAATTAACAAATGCAATTGACATAAATCAAAAAAATCTATTCAATATTTCAAGTACAAATTAAACCTAGTGGTCACTAAATTGTTAACAACAAAAAGAAAAAATTAAAAAATTCTAATCTACATATTAAGTCAAGAAAATTTATATTTCAAATACAAATTGAACTTGGTGACACCCAAAAAATAATTCACCAAAAGTTTTCACACTAGTAGAAAAAACATTGCTTGCAACTATTTTTTTGATTAAATTTTAGTTAGAAGCGACACTTGCGACTAAAAATCAGCCTAGTAGCAAATCACAAGTTGCCAATGATGTTATTCATAAACAACATGTGAAGTATTTTTTTGGTGGAATATGAGTATGACGATTTTATACATGTACATAAGGATGAGTTCTTGTGACTACATTTGCAACTATAATGCACACCAATATGTCACACATGGTAGCTTAAGAATGTGACACATGGTAACCTAGGGATGTGACATGTGACATCATTTGGATTTTTCAAAATATTTTGCTAAAGAAATATTTCTTTTTTTTTCAACCATTTGATTAAAACACTTATATTGTGCCATGTGGTGGCCTAAAATTGTGCCACATGGCAACTTAAGATTGCCCCTATAATCACTTAGGGTTAATTTAAGGTTGGACCGCTTATGATAGGCCACCTAGCCTTGCTAGGTGCCTAAGGCACTTAGCCTAGTTTTAAGCTAGGCCATTTACAATAGGCAATGTGGCACCTAGGCTAAGCCTAAGCCACCTAGCTATAGGTCTAGCCTAGGTAGGTAGGTACTTAAGTCTAGGTCTAAAATTTTGCGACAAAATCCTATTTTATTTTAAGTTTAGCCTTTTGGGTGGAGCCTTAATGATTAGCTCCTCCCATATGGCAATTGAAAAAATTGAATGTGTTTACTACACCAAACCAACTTACTTATATAGTTTGTAAACTTGAAAGGGAAGACAAACAATATGTGATAAAAATTTTGTTGCAACTTAGTTGCAGCCTAATCGCATAGTTGCAGCCTAGTTGCAACTATTCCCTAGCACATATTATTACATAGTCTACCTACTAGGTAGCATAAATTTTTACTAGGTACCTATTTAAATAATTTTTATTTTAAATACACATTTAAATTGCCTCTATATAATTATTTATAATTAAAAAGCCTATTAGGTAGCTAGTGGGTATGTAGGTACTTAATAAATAGGTAGGTAGGTAGGTATTTAATAGGTAGGTATATACATATAAATACATATGTACTATTAAATAGTCTATATGTGTAGCTACTAGGTAGCATATGTCCCTTATGTAACTGTAATGTGATTATTTTGATTGCATGTGTAACTAAAAATATATATGATGTTGAAAAAAATACAAAGACATCATGAAAAATTAGCCTATTAGAAGGATGAAATAGGTCATCATCGCTATTAATTGAAAGGAAGATCAAAACCCATCCAAATTTGAAAAATAGTCGCATAAGCAACCATTCGTAGTCATTGGCAACATTTAATTACACATAGTCACACAGAGAATGGTTGCAAATGATAGGATTTCTACTAATGCCATACAAAATTTGAAAATCATAAGAACATCATTAATGGAAACTCTAATGTTTATAATTTTTTATTTTGTAAACCCTAAAAAATATATAAACTTTAAAAATAAGGTCAATGCTTTTTAATATTAAAACTTTTTAAATTATCTGTGGTCAAATATGTAACTACATTGGAGCCATCTCGAAAATAAAAATATGAGTGGCCAACATCACTTTCTCCTTTGCAAAATTGCAAACAATGTCATGCAATTTACAAACATTAATCCAAACCAACTACAAACAAAACTCAATACCAAAAAATGAAAGCATAATATGAGATTATGTTTTCTAAAATTATAACATGAAAAATCACTTCACAAATGAAAAATGAATGCAAACATAAAATTAATTTTTTTTAATGATCAAATTTTTAGCATACCTAAAAAGGGTTGTGAATTTCCAACATCCCCATTGCCATTGTTCATATATTACAAGAACCAAGAATAAGTTCACGAAAAAAAATTTAAACATAGTTTAAAATATTTGACCATGATGTCAATGGTCATAATGAACTCAAACTATGTTTGCCAATGGAAATTTAATCAAAGCTAACCGCAAATGAAATGCCAACTCCAACCATTGCACTTTATTCTTTGACAACATATCTCCCAAATGATGAACCCAAATAGGCATTTCGAAATTTAAAGTGTACTAGTTTTTTCATTGAGTCTTTTCCTTCCCATATGGTAGCCCACAACAAGCATAATACACATGTTTCAAATCTTTCAAATAATAATATGACTTGATTGTAATTTCACCAAAAGTCTTGGAGCATTATTCACATCCCCAAATGAAAACAAATTGATCCAAAAACTTTTTTGGCATCAATAAAGGAAGGACTTTTTAAACATCCTCAAATTTCATACAAAACCAAATTGCAACATAAAACTTTTAAATGACATAAAAAGAAATGTTCCATTCCAGCTCATACTTCCACTTTGCTTTTATCAATATTTCTTCCCAACACTTGAAAATTGCCTTGTAAAATAACACATTGTGAAAAATAACACATTAACTACAAAATTGACTAATATGCAACTTGTATGGTTTTGGTCAAAAAGGACTAGTTGATAAGGACATTTTTAGTGAAATATTTTTTATTCATTTTGGATAGTCACATGTTGCACTAGATGATTTTTAATTTTAAAATTATAAAAAGGACATATGAGGTCCCAAGTTAATATGACATGCAGTAAAGTGCCATGTCATCATACAATTTTTTTCTTTTTTTCTCCTCGATAATGGAGTCATGGATTCTTTTTTTTTCACAACACAAGATGACAAAATTACATGCAATGAATTTATTTATTTTTCCAATTTTGTCAAAAACAAATTTTCAAATCATTCACCATGATGTACATGTTCATACATTGCATTTATATGAGATACATTAATGCACTAATTCATCAAGGTTTGAACTTAAAACCTTGTTAACCCAATTTTTCAATATGTACATAATAACTGGTTGTTACCAATTGGTAACCAGTGAAGTAATACGGTTTTGAAACTTGATTCAATTATTACTAGATAACAGGACCTTAAATGAACTAGTCTATTAAAATAACTAGTAACATGTGTTAGGGTGACCGATGGATTAAATAAACTAGTAACTGATTTGTTAACATTATAATAATCGGTTGTTGATAGTAATAAGTTGTTTTAAACATGTGGCCAATAGTTGTAGTTTAAGTTTAAGTTTTTCAATTATACCGACTAGTGATTGTTTAGTTTGAAATAATGTTATGATTGGTATAAATAGAAGGATTGGAAAGTAGTGAAAAAACTTCTTTTTGAAACTTCTTGTTAATTTTTGAACTTTTGGAACTTCTTTCTTCTTTAATTTTTGGAGATCACTTCTTTCCTTTTATTTTTGGTTTATGAATAGGTTTACTTGGGACTTTGATATTTATTTTTCAACTTACTATGAAAGATTGATTTCAATTTTGCTTTTGCATTTATGAAGAATATTTATATGTGATTTTCACAATATACCAATTTGAAGCAACTTGTTGATATTATTTAAAACTAAAATTAGAAAACTTAGAAGAAAAGAAATCCTTAATTTAAGAATAATAGAAAAAATCCTTAACATTTTCGTGGCCATGCTAGGGAACGAAATTATAAGTGATCATCATGTTTACATTTTTTGGTTTTCATACTCCAAAAATAATAATAACCACCTAATTATCCTACCAGAAACTAGTGGCTTGTTAACTAGGTATATAGAAGCCATGTGGTCAACATAAAATACAAACCGATCACTTAATAAGTAATGTCTGAATTGGTGTAAAACAGACCATAACTAAGGCTTCCCTCTCAATAGTAGTACAATTTCTTTCAACTAAATTTAATAATTTGGAGGCATACATAACTTATTGATCAAACTTACCAGTTGAATTCTATGCAAATGTGGCTCCTTTTGCTAGTTGAAATGCATTTGTGTGAACATGAAACTCAAGCTCCCAATCTAGACTAATCAATATAGGGGCTTGTACATACTGATTATTAATCTCCTCCTTAACATTTTGGCAGCCACGTTCTTATACCATGTGACGCATCCCAAATTCTGTAAAAGATTCAAATGTGAATCTAAAAGTGAAAAAAAAAAAAAAAAAAAAAAGTTAAAGTATGTTCCTTAGCTTGCAACACTTCAAGGGTAGAGAGGGGCATGCTAAAGCTCCGAAATGGGGATTAGGACATGTGACAAGCAAATCAATTATTCATGTGAATCTACACAAACCAAATAACAAGTTGGTTGGTGCATAGTTGGAGCACTTTTGGTGCATGGACAAACCACCAGCATACATGGACTCATAAACTCACCACGGCCTAAACTTGAGGGAAGCCACCACTTTCCCCTTTATAGTATTTTCTATGCTTGGCCACGGGGGTTGCATCCAAATGTCATTTTGTCTCGGGAGTCTCGAAATTCTCAAACTTGGAACTTCCACCACTTTGGAGGCCCATAACTTCTTTTGTAGACCTCTTATTGAGGTGAGGTTTAAGGACAAGTTGTAGCCCTTGTCAAGAGCTTTTCAAAGATATGTGGCATGCCACCTGCACACAAGTATATTAAGGTCATTTTTTACTTTTAGTGGTCAGGAATCAAATTGGCACTTTCACTCCTGACCTTTCTTTCGACCATAACTTATGTTATAAATACTCAAATGAATCATGAAAGCCCATTTTAAACATCTAGGTTTCAAGATCTTTCTAATAATATAATGAATTCTTCTATCCAATGAGTTTTGACCTTTGAAATCACTTTTTGAAAATTTGGAAGTCCATCAAAACTCCAACTCCCAAAATGGGAACCCACTCGGGAGTGTGTGGGCTTATTCCCTCACACTCTCCCACATTCCAAATAATGTGAATGTGATTCCTAGGCTACATTCTCAACCCACACCTTTGCAAGCCTTTGCCTTAGTTGTGAACCCAAGACTAAGGTGATAACATAGTGGAATAAAATTGTAAACAATCACATTTACAATTTCTAGTTTTTAGTGATTATTTTGTTTTGAAATTTGAAATTTGTAATATTTTTAATAATTTTTAAAGATTTTTTTGTGTCATGTTGATTTTTGATTTTTATAACAACCTTTTCATCAAAAGAATTTGAATTAATAATTGTTTTATATTAGTATAAAAATGTCAAAAATAGTCACAAGGGGTTTTAAGAAACAATTAGGATTAGAAGTACCACAAGGTACATTCACAAAATAAAGAACCAAGGGTGCACCCTTAGCAAGGACTTTGGTGTTTGTTTAATTTTGAAAGATTCTTGGTATATACTAAGAATATTCCATTTGAAAGTTGCAAAAAATGATAAGAAAATCATTTTTTGACTCAAAAACATGTTACATTATACTTCTATGTGAATGTGTTTTAAAAATATTTCTAAAATTATGTCATTTTCAAAAATGTGATGCACTCCTAAGCTCTTTGATAGACTCAAATGTGAGTCCAAGGTGAATTAGCGGAAGGATAAGGAGTTGGGCACATTCCCTAACTCGTAGCACTTCGAAGGTAAAAGGGCGTGCTCGAACTTTAGGATGGGGACTAAGATGAATGACAAATGAGTCAATTATTCACACGGATCTATACAAACCAAATAACAAGTTGGTTAGTGTATAATTGGAGCACTTTTGGTGCACGAACAAACCATGGACAAACACAAATTCATAAGATTCACCATGGCTTAAACTTGGGGGAAGCCACCACCTTCCCCCTTATAGTATTCTATGTGCCTGGCCATGGGGCCTACACCCAAATGTCATTTTGTCCCAAGACTCCCAAATTGGGACTCCTGCAACTTTGGAGGCCCATAACTTCTTGTGCAAACCTTCAATTGAAGCGAGGTCTAAAGCAAAGTTGTAGCCTTCATTGAAAAATTTCCAGCAGTATGTGGAATGCCACCTACACACAAGTAAATCAGGTGATTATCAACTTTTAGTGATGGAGAATCAAAATTGGCAATTTGACTCCCGGCCCTTTTTTTGGCCATAACTTATCTTTTAAGTACGCCAAATGGGTCATGTAAGCCCATTTTAAACATCTTCGTTCTAAGAGCTTTCCAATAATATAAGGAACTCTTTGATCCAATGAGTTTTGACCCCTACAATCGCCCTCTAAAAATTCAGGGGTCCATTAGGACTCCAATTCCCAAAATGGAACTCCCAAAGTGCGAGCTCATTTGGGAGTGTGGGGATTCATTCCCTCACACTTTCCTACACTCCCGAGAACACGAAATGTGACTCCTAGGTTTCATTATTGGCCTACACCTTTGTAAGCCCTTGCCTTGGTCACAAGCCCAAGGCTAGGATTACAACATTAAGAATCATTTATGAGTTTTGTCAAGTAGTGAAAGCACTGTAAAACACTCATTATAATGATTAATCAATGTTTTTGAAAATTCTAATTTCATTATATTCATTTCAAACTATTACACATGTTTCCACAATATATTCAAAACAATATCATCAAAACATATAAAATAAATGGGTGAAAACACAATTAAGTGGATTGTTTAGATTATCGCAATTGTAATTTTTCTAGATTATAAATAAACTTAAAATGTAAATCATATCAAACATTCAAATTTTCAAATTTTTCGTTATCCATGTTGCAATGGACTTTAGTGAAAATCTTATTAAAAATTATTTTTAAAAAAGAATGGACTCATTGTGGACTTCTCAAATGATGACACTATGTTTGTCACACACTGAAAATGGAAAATGTGGACTCAAAAAATATGTCATAGTAATTTCAAAATTAAAATTAAAAAATAGGCCACCATAAAATGAATAATTTAATTATAAAATACATTGAAATTTTTCCAATATAATTTTAGGATAGGGACTACTCATGGACCATTGTATTTTTGAATTTTGAATTCTTGTTGGTTTTCAATCATGATGATGTAATTTGGGACTGCCCAAAGAAGGAAAATCTAGGGAAAAGGAGAAATTCTTAAACACACAATTTTGGGGAAAGAATGGGAGGAGCTATAGGAACTTTGGAGTAGAAAACCATAGATCTTGTTTTGATATACCAAATACTTAAATTGTTGTTTTGATTTTTTCAACAAAACATGGGATTTTTTTGTAATTTTGATTCATGTTTTTAGTAATACAAAGAAACATAGACTTTTAAAATGAATTCTATGTTTATATTGTTGTGTGATTTTTTTGTAGCATCAAAATAAATGAATTATAATCTTATTTCTGGAATTTTTTACAATGTGTTTTGAAGTGCAAATTTTGGTTATAAGAAATAACCATGAATCTAGTGTTTTAGTGAATGGTAGTGTTAAGTGTGTTGGGAATTAAGGCAGAAATAGTGGATGTATGCATGTGAAGTGCAAATCTATTGTTACAGTAGTGTGGAATAATGTTGCAAGAATTAAATTTCACTTTTACCATTTGGCGACCATCTTGTGGGGAAATTTTTTCTGTTTTTTTATAATAATGAAAAGGTTTTTTACAATTTTTGTTGTTATACTATAGATGAGAGTGTTTAGACGAATAATGTTGTTTTTCAATTCAAAATTTAAAAGGGTATGTTAGAAAGTATTAAAGGTATAAGCGATTGATGCCATAAGGACTGCAAAGCGATCTACAGATTCTAAAAACAAAGAATTATGAAACAAGATGAATTGGATGGTGATTCGAAGTTTATAGTGGCAATTGGATTTGGAGGCAAATTGGCAAGTTATTGAAAGACAAACAAAAGACAATCATGAAAATGGAAAGGAGTATGCAGGGCTTATAAAAACCCCATGTTAGAATCTAATGTTAGACATACAAGTTCTAAAAACAAAGGAAAGATCTATAAAACATAGATCATTTCTACCACAAGAGGTGGTCGGGTGTGAAGTATGGATTAGGGGTCTTTAAAAAAGGCACAGTTAGACACAATAATCTCCATAGAGAGGGATGCAATCAACTACTCACCCAAATGAGTGGGTGCAATATATTTTTCAATCGCAATATAAAGTGGGGACTTCTGTAGTACTTGATCAACCGCAAGAAATCTCAAGTCTAGAGTTGGTGAAGAGCTAAAAAAGGGATGTTATAGAAGGTATACAACCTAGGTTTGTGTATCAGTCTACATCTCCAGATTATTATGAACCAGTGGAAGATTAAGAGGTGGAAGAAAACACCAATATTGATGTGGTTGAATGGAATAACTACAATCTACCACACTATTTTGAAGTACAGTAAACATAACTATGTAAGGAATGCCATGAACATATATCTTCAAATTTTTAATCAACCCCACTGGTTTTGTGGTTGTTCAATATGCCATCCTCAAATTATATGGTGTAGGTTTAAGCTTTGGAAACCCCAACCTCAATCTTAATTGTTTTATGATAATATTAATTCCATAACCTCCATTTAGCAACACATCCTCTATTATATTCTTCCCAATTTGTACTTGAATAATCGCCATATGTTTATCTATTGCTACAATAGTTGTCCCTACCTCTGGTACTAAAAAACCAACTTGTTTCTTTGTGGTTACTTTACTTACATTCTAAGTTTTTTCTAGTTTTAGCTTTTGCCAAAGATATCATTTTAACTCAGGAACAACTGTCCTAAGCTCAAAGTATAACTTGGTTTTAACATTTGTTTATTAATGTCCAGAAAAATCTCTTCGATTGTGATTAGTTTATCTTATGAATTCATTATTTTTTGATATTTTTATGCTTCCACAATAATAGTATTTGGCATACCCGACTAGGTTGTGTTCCATCCTCAATGGGTGTGGATGGCCCTTTTATCTGGGTCTATGTTTTTTGAATCTGTTGAATTGTCTCCACCATTGACTTCTTCAACCATTCTTCTTTCTCCTAGTTAACAACAATTTTTTTTGGGCTCTCTATCCTTGAACACATGTTTTTCAATTATTTTACTTCTTATGGTAACATTAACATCCACCACATTCACATTTGTAGTGTCTGTTTGTGTCTCAGCAATAGGTTGAACCTTTGCTACTACCACAAATTTCCCATGAAACATCTTCTACATCTTAACAAACTTTGGACAATATGTCATTTTATGTCCATTCAAATGACAAATGTGGCATGCATATGAAGATGTTTTTTGTGGTTTTTGACTTGATTATGCTACCTTTGTGGTTGCCATCATGGTCTATTTTTTCTTCTTTTTGCATGTTTCCACATTATGATGTGTCATCCCATAATTTGTGAAATGTTTGTCAATCTTCCTTGTATTACTTTGTGTTTTCGCTAGTGCTACCTATTTGGTACTCTGTGGTACTGAAAGTGCACTCCTTACTTCTGCAGTAGTCATGCCTTCACACAACATTACTCCCTTCTTATGCTATTAGAGTGTTGACTACTTCATCCATGCAGTCACAATTATGAGGTATGATTGGGTGAAAGCATGCAAAAGTATACCAATGTTGATCCATGCAACCAAAGTAAAAGTAATAAAAAGGTAAAAAATTGAATGTTTAGGTGTCTAGTATGCATGAATGGTAGGATCTAAACAGTGTAATAGGTTTGTAGGACCTAGATCATAAGAGCTTGTACAAAAAGGACCTCAGTATTGCTTAGGGTTTTATGATGCCTTCAATGTGCAAAAGAAGGAATTTGCAAAGCACAAAGGTTTTTGAAATGTTTGTAATGGAGGTTTTTGCCCGCACACGAGTTGGAGTTTAGATTAAATTTGATAAGGAATCCTTGGCAATGCATGCACAAGAATACAATAGATTTTTATTTTTTACAACATGACATTAAAAGCTATTACCACTCAAAAATCATGATCAAGTTTGGAGATGGCACACAATCAAGGTATTTTCCTCACCCCTTTGTTTATCAATTTGCAATTTCAAGTTTTCTATGTTGTATGATTTGTGATTCTGGAATCTTGAAGCTCTCAAGGATCTTGATGTTATTAGGAATCATCAAGTTTTCTTTGATGTCCATTTTGTGACCTAATTGAACTTCAATTTTGAAATTTGGAATTTTGTTTGTTTTGTGATGTAGATGTTGAAACTATGCATGTTATTTCTTTTGTAACCTTGAGCTTTCAATTTGCAAGGTATTTGTTTTTTCCCTTAATGCCTTCTCTTTAGACTGTTAAATTGGGTTTTGATCTTGAACCTTCTATTCCAAAGCTTTTTTAATATTGTTTTTTTTGTGGCATTGAGCCTTCTCCTTTGAAGATTGTCACAACATTTGTTTTATAGCCTAGTTCAACTTTCAACTTTCAAGTTTTGCATTATTTCCTTTCTTGGCATAGGTTAACCAAGTTGAGAGTTGTGACCTAGCACCTTCTATGGCTTTGGATTTGGGAAAATAAAAAGAAGCTAGGAAATGTTTGGCTCCTCTAGACCCCAATGTGGTTGTTCAAATAGTAAGCAAAAGGCAAAGAAAAAAGTTGGGTAGGGTTAGCCAAACATTAGGGAGAGCATCATGGACTTTAGATGACTTCCACAAGAATCGAAAATTGAGCAATATTGGCATAGACCCATGCAAGTCTTTGGATTCTAACCTTGTCGCGCATGCATATAGAAAGTGTTTGGGAAGTGAGAATAGAATGGCTTTAAGCTCAAGCCCAATGAGCATTTGATTGCTACTAATTGTGGTGTTCTTTTGAAACTTTACAAAACTATGGATGTGCATCCCCCTGATAATGGCTAGTATTCTACAATTTTTTTCAAAGGTTGGTTGGCCCACCATAATGGCCACAAAGTGAATCAGACTCAGTATGTTTATGATTGTGTGCAATTGCAAATGAAAAAGGCCATTTGGGCTACTTTTGGGCTTAAAAGTAATAATTGTAGCTTGATAGGCTCAAAGTCTAGTGCCACTTTGCCTCCAAATTCAAGTTACAAGATTGAATCTAACAATGGGGATGATGAAGGTTTAAAGCTTGTACTTGGTGAGAGGAACATTGCCAATATTTTCCTCCCCCATGAGGTTGCTATTGTGAAAAAGTTGTTGTCACATGCTCAAGTTGTAGAAAAGGACCTTGGTCCCATAATAACAAGCTTGGGAAAAGAGACAACATAACTTGAGCGCAAGGCCTAGGCCTTGGCTAACAACATCCAAGATAAGGTGTTAACATTGGTAAAGGAGAAGTAGAAAATGGAACCTTTGCAATTACTGCTACAATCCTTGAAGCAAGTAATTTAAGTTAAAAAGAATGAAGCACTTTCAGCATCAAATTCAGGTTTGTGTCAAAACATTGTTGATGATGCAAACTGCTTTATTTCTATTTCAATTGATGAACTGCAAGGGGTTGAAATAAAAATCAACAATCTATAGTATGTAGTGGACTTGTTGGTTGATAGAATGGAGGAGGGAAAGAAAGAGCTTTCAAAGATTTCTGAAAGGTTCCAAGAATCAAAATTAAAGCTTCAGACCTTGGATCATAAAGTGGGCAATAACAAAGTATGGATTGATGGATTGGTCCATCAAATCCAATTCATGACCTATGGAAATGGAATGATTACCACTCCCCTTCCCATTGAAAATCCTCCTATTGTTCCTATAGGAGATCCACAATTGGTGCTTGTCACAAATTGTCTAATTTATGGGTTCTATTATGCATGCAAAAATATTGTTGTTATATCATGTGGTTGCACTTACCACTTGTTTTACATGGCTATATATATGGAGAACAAAGCCATTGTTTGTGTTATTGCCACTTGTGGGAAGCCTTTGGATATAGACTAGCTTACAGCCATAGGATTCCAACAAATGAACATGTTGTTGAAGTGGTCCAATCCAAATTTCACAAAGTTGCCAAATGTGACATTCAACCCAATGACTCCACAAATTGTAAGTTTCTCCATATCATTTCTTTTTCAATTGCAAGTTTATAGCTTAGTAGAAAAGTGGACATTGAGTGTTATGCAAGTGGTTTTTGTGACCTCCAAGTATAGGAATTAACATTTGAACAAGGACAATTGTCTTCTAAGTGGGACATATTTGTAAGTATGACAAGTTCCTTACCTAGTACTTTTCATGTGTTTCAATTGGGACAAAACCTCTCCAAGAAAGACAAGCACCTTGCCCAGTAGGTTTAGTGCCTTCCAAGTGGGGCAATAGGTATTAAAAGCATGTCAAGTACCCTACCCACTAAGTCAAGTGCCTTTGAAGTGGGTAGTAACCTTGCAAGTATGCCAAATTGTCTTACTAGTAGTCCTAGTGTCTTCCAATAAGACAAATAGGTTTTTAAGTTGAACAATAACATTGTCTAGTAGTTTTGAGTTCTTTCAAGTGGGAAATAGTTCTATAAATGGGACAAGTACCATGCCCGGTAGTTTTAGTGCCTACTAAGTGGGATAGTTTAGGTCTGTAAATAATTAAGTACCCTACCAAGTGGTTCTAGTGCTTTCTAAGTGGGATAATTTAAATTGTAAGTAGCTATGTACCTTGCCAAGTAGTTATAATGCCTTTTAAGTGGGATAGTTTAGGATTATAAGTAGTTAAGTACCTTGCCAATTAGTTATAATGCCTTCCATACATAATGCCAATGAGTTTTTAAGTAGGATAATTTGTACCTTGCCCAATATTGATAAGGTCTTACAAGTTATGTTTGTTGTTTATGTACATTAGGGGATGTGCCCAACCTTATAATTTCCTAGTGTCTTTCAAATTATACTATAAATGTATGCAAATAAACTTTTTTTGTAAAATGTTTCTAGGGTCTTGCAAGTAGTGGCAGCAAGTATATATATGCACAAACATGACAAATACTCAATGTTTGTTCAATGTTGTTAAATACGAAAACATTTTGTCCAATGGTTTTAGCATCTTCCATTTGTACAAAAATTGGTTTGCATGTATGAATTTGAGCAACGCTTATGGGTTTTTTGCATGTATAATTTCCAAGAGGAATAAGTGAAATTCTATTACTTCAAGTACGTATAGTTATAATCAATAAAGTTATCTTAGATTTGAATTGTATGTATAAGGATTTGGCAATTGACCCAAACACTTGTGTGAATGTATGTACTATGTTTTTTACAGTGCAAAATTTCCAAGGTGGGGGAAGTTTAAAATTGTCACCTAGCTCACTTGTTGTGGCACATGTACCTCCATTAGAAGAACATGGTCCACAAATGGGTGTTGAACAATCAACCCCATTGGATTCCAAGTCATCATTTCATCCTAAATTCTTTGGCAACAAATTGTGAGAAAGATGTCAATTTAGAATCTGAAAAGGGGGACAATCCTCCAGACTTCAACATGGAGGATTATTTACTCAATGATGAAGTTATCCATAGCCCCCAAATAAGTCCCCTGCCTTCCTTTGCACATGTGGCTCCTATGGTTGAAACAACACGTGCAAATAATACATCAATTTTTGAAATGGCACCAATGAACAAACTTGATGCTCCTACCTTGGCCACACTAATTGTAGTGATTTTTACTTCTATTGTGGAGCATGTTCACAATAATTGCAACTTTGGAAGTCCTTCACATGGTCAAATCAAGGAGGACCTTGAAGGACGAGGACATGTAGGTGTACATCTGGGAAAGGCAAATAGGCCTAGTTTAAAGGAAAGGAACATGGAGGATTTGTTCGGTGATAATGAAAATGACATTGCAAATGAGGTTAGGACTGCACTAGCAACAAAGGTTAGGGGCAAAAAACATCGCAAGCCCAATGAGCCAATTGAAAAAAAGAAAAAACTTACTTGATCTATTACCCTTATTGAGGCAAACACTCATCATTTTTGTTAGTAGCCAAAGTAAGTAGTCATCACACCCATCCATTATTTGATCTTTCCATCCAAAATGCAAGACATGTTCAAACTATCTAACAACAATCATCTTCACTAAATTAGAAGTTGAATAATTGTTATGTAGATATGGGGGACAGTGAATCAAGGCAACAACCTATAACAATTCCCTTGTCAAGTTGAGATTTGGGACAAAATGCTACGATGATTGTATATAGCTTGCTTCCAATGCATTGTGGAGGGTTCACATCCCCTCTATTTCTACTAGATACGTACACCATGAGGTATTTCCTCATTTGGCTAATGAAGATCTTGTTCAATATACTTTTTCATTTATTTGTGTAAAAGTGTTGAAGTTATTTCTAAATTTTTGAATGGCAAATTTTGGAATGCAACTAAGAAATATAAATCACATTACAAAATCAAGACATTTTCCTTATGGATCATGGATGCACCCCTGGAACTTTGTTCTGTTGATAGATTACTAAAAGTTCCCTAGCGAAATTTCCATACTTTCTTCCCTCATAGCTTTCTTTTTCTTTGAGAGTTGATTATTTCTTTTAATTACATTAGATAGTTAAGTTCCCTATAAGCTTCTAACAGATAATGCTAATATGTATAGTAATTATTTCTAGATTAATTATCTATGGCACATGATTGAAGATGTAGGTGCAGAAGGTTAGAATGCATTACACATGTGATTGAATCACTTACAAGAATTGGTGAATTGTGTTCATATCTCTAGTTTTATGAGAACTTTATCTTCTTGACCTACCCATCAAGCTTAAGCTTGTTGAAAATTTTACAAAAGATGTATTTAGATATAAAATTTGTGTGGACCAAAAGGTGAATTTATTATTGATGTTGTGGACATGATTTTTTCTGATCCATGGGGCCACTTGGCAAGTCTTGAGGCAACTGAGGAGCTAATAGTAGCTTATGTTTATGCATTTACAATATTTGACCTTGTCAAACAAGTTTTTCCACATACTTGATGGATTTTCACAAACTTTTTTCAACTTCCATTGGAGATAGACAAATTGGAAATATGGTCAACTTCAAGAATAACTTTGCTTAAAAATCAGAATGTAGAAAATTTGGACCATGTGTTTGTGAACTATGAAACTGTTGACCTAGCCATTTATAATAAGACGTTGAAAGCCCTTTCTTAGAAAATGATGGAGATGGTTATGTTCAATCTTAGTTTTGTAGAGGTAATGTGTCCTAACCTATTGATCAACAGTTGAAAAATCATTAAAACTCAACTCCATGTAGCCTAGTTAAGTTTTTAAAAGTCCTTTTGGAAATGCAAAGGGTTAGGTATTCAAACTAATAGGTATCTAATGAGTCCATTGTTGAACAACATTTGTTTTGTTAAATAAATCTTGTGATGTTCATGATATAAATCAATTAGTTGTCTCCTAAATTCCCCTTTCATGTCAAAATTATTACTTGGAAAATGGAAAGGTTGATGACCTCTATTTTTGTAAATCGTAACTTATAGCTTTGCAGAACAAATTATGTTGTCGTCCAATTACACTTAAAGTGTTTTATATGAAATCTGTGATGTTAGAATTTGTTTGGATGCATCAATGAAAAAGAAATTTTTGTTCATTAAACATATAAAAACACCAATTTGATCATAGATGATTAATCATTTGTGTGGGTTTTGCTAAGATCACCTTGGGATGTATCAAGAATCCATGGTTGAATTAAGGGTTTAGGGTGGTACACCATGTATGATTCACCAAAGTTTATTTGTGTCTTATTGGACTATATCACCGTGGACAAGAGACTTCAGTGAAACCATCTTTCAAGAGTATTTCTATGTGGCTATTGTTGCCAAATCTAACCAACTTGCAAGTCTAACTTTCTTTCCTCCTAAGTTCAAAATAATTCATTGTTTTATAAATCCTATTTCAACAAGGAAACCCAAGCAAATAAATGATAATATATATTTTTGATTTTTTTGCTCAACTTTCAGGGGATAAATTGAAATATTGGGTTGCAGACTTTGTATTCACCCTTACTATTTAATGGGCTTCTTGTAAGGATGTATATCCAATGAATTCTCATGAATAATTCTAGGATTTTCATTAAGTTAGACTACAAATTCTAACCAAAAAGAAAGTCTAAGATTTCTAACATTCTAGCATTCCAACATTCTTTGTTTTCTAGTTGTTGCATAAATTATATTCCTTTCGCATCTTGAAGTTTATTGTAAACATATTAAGAAAAGAATAGAGAAGGTATATTGAACCAATATTTAGTTTTGAAACAAATATGCATTAGGGCATGCATGTTTAACTTGGCACCTTTAATGAACCAAGTTAGAAGAAAACTTGTTAATACTAATCTGATTTGAGAATGTTCATTAAAAGTACACAAATGCACCTACACATGTTTTTGCTTTGGCCCTCAAGATACATAGACAAAATGTATACATAGGTTCTTGGTTGATTCTTAAGTTCTAACTAATGTACAATAACCTTTTTATGGGTTCTTTTGTGTTGCATTAAAGAAGAAACTAGTAGATACTGCCTTGTGCACTACATGTGAATTCTTGCCTGCATTTACCACATTGAACATGTACTTGAATCCACAAGTATACCCAATTTGATTGAGCAATAACAAGTTTAAAAAACAAAAAGGAGATGAAAAATATCAAAAAAAGATGCCCACTCCTTAGCACATTGATGTGCACAATCAATCAAATCCCAAGCATGTAAAGTTTGAAAACAACAACTATAAATTGTTGCAGAAATTTTGTTAATGCATTAAATAATTTGCCACACAAACAAATATGTTAAGTTCACAAAATGAGTATTAAATGCTTCCATAAATTTTTTGTGCCCAAACTCTATAGATATGAAAAGGATCTTCAAACAAATATCCATCGTACATGTCTAAAAGTACATTGAATTGAATCACATATAAACAATTGCTCAACTATGTTGTTATATGTATCAAGTACTAAGATGCACATAGTTATTAAAATCCTAAACACATACAACACCAAAGTACCTAATGCAAACTTTGTTTGAAAAAATCAAGTTGGTTTCCAATACCCACTAACCAACTTGTCATCTTCAAAGGTGGTGAAAATAGTTATGTAAATTTCTACACACAAAACACATTCACAAAAAACTAGGCACTTTGTACCTATGTGAGAGTTAATGTTTTCATGGACTTTGAGAAGTGAAAAAAAATGCATAAACAACATGAATGGAAAAAGAATTGTTTTCTTTTTGTGAGAGAAAAAAGGTTTAACATACTTTGCAAGACCTATCTAAAGAAAACCAAAAAAATAATAATTATTGTACCATACAAAATGTTAATAGCCTCAACATCTACAAATCTTTGAATCAAAACCCAAACCTTTAGCCCTACAAAAAAGTATAACTTTGGGATCCACCCTAATAGCAAAAGTCAAAATTGGTGATAATGTTGGGAGCATACCAAATAGAATCACACCTTCATGAACAAAAATCCAAAAAAAAAGGCCACATTGCAATTTTAAAGCTTTCCTTTGCATGTGTCCACAATCCCATAATTCCATGGAAATTGAAGTTTTAAACATAAAATAGCCACATCCACAGTCAATATATTTGCTAGGATTTAAAACATTCATTATTTGTATATACTTGTACTTACATGAACATGTAAATAACATCATTTCCAAACATTGTTAGCATGGACTTACTATTATATACCATGGGTAGTAATACAAAATGTGCAGAATGTGGAATGTCTAAAAAGTTGATTTTAGTAGACTATTTATCCTCTACATCTGCTACCAAATTATTTCTCACTTTAGGAACCATAAAGAACTTTTGATCACCCTTTCTTGTTGCACATGGGAACATTGAAAATTTTGAAGCTATGACAAGGTGGGAGTACACAAAGGCTAGCCCAAAATCTACCAACAACTTATATGGAATGTTGGTACTTCATTGGCTTACACTCTTTGGTACCATGTGCCTCCAATGATCATATCCCCCTCATACCAAGTGTTCCCCCATTCATCTTCAAATGTTTCTTAGCACCTATGCAAGGGCCTATTACAAAAAAGAATATATAAAGGGTTGCCAGTTTCCATTGCATCAACAATGCTTGCAATAGTGTCACCAATGTCAACTTTTGCAAACTCGCATTCCAAATCATAGTTATTTCCAACCTTTGATTATGAATATGAGCCATCAATGTTGGTCATCATAGTGCGTGCCTTCAAGATAAAATCAAGAGTTCAAGTCAATACAAAAAGTTTCATATGAACTAATGCAAATGTGGTAGTATTTTAGGTATACAAATAAAACTAAACTAAACTTTCGAAAATCATGCAAGACATATATAAAAAGGATTTCAGATGTGATATCAATCATGAAAGATGTGATCAAGAGTAAGTTAGATACTTGTAGAACATTGATAGGTTCTAGGGTTAGTAACCTCCAAGGCTTCACATGGGTCTGAGTCTCACAGAATTCAAGATTATCATCCATGAATTTAGGGCAAAAGCATGCAAGCTACCTCACATTCAGTAAAGTGGGATCTTGATGAGAAACAAAAGCCATAAAATGCATTGAACGACAACCCGTTATTCTATTGCAATCCCAATCTGTTGTCCGATCAACATCTTCAAGTTCAACTAGATGGAAGTATTGAATGATATCCCTCCTTACATTTGGGTATGTTACATGTTGTTCATTTTTTTTCCATTTGCAAAAAGTAATAGCATCTACAACACACTAGAGTCATTGACTATTCATAGTCAATTGTTCTTTTGGAATTTCTTGTTTTAAAATAACCCCAACCTTGTCATGAACACCTTTTCCATGACCACTACCAAAATAGGACCACACCATCCAACACCTATGTGGTAAGTGTACATAATCTTTGGTCTTGGACTGATATTTGTAACCACATGAAATAATAAATCTAAAGGATTCATTGAACAACAAACTATTTAAAGTGAACTTTTATTCAATAAAAACCAACAACCATGAAATTTCATAAATGATAGTGGTGTTGAACAATAAAATAGGGATGAACTTTTTAAACATCAAGAAACTAACAAAAGAATCAAAATGAAATTAGGGTCTTGGGTTAATAACACACCAGGTAACATGGTACCAAATCCATCTAGATTTGAATTATGCCACACACCCATTAGACCACACAAGGTGTTCATTGTAATAGAGTTCGTGGTTGGTTAAGTTTGCCCAATATAATTCAAAGCAATGTTGGACAAACAAAATGCCATGTTTAGTGTCATCAAAAAGGTAGTAATGATATTCTGTAATTAATTTCTTCGCACCTAAATTTGGATTATCAATGTAAACATCATTCCATTTATAACAAATATGAACTAGAATGGTTAGTTGAAATGAGTGCTAGTGCAATTTTTGGATCTCATTGAACTCCATGGGTGTAGTCACAATAAGCCAAAAAGGATGTAAGATGGGCCTTAAAAATAATCAAGATAGGAAAAATATTTATATTTTACCATTTAAAACCATGGCAATCATGGCAAGTCGATCAATTTTCATTCATATGAATGTCAAGGATTTTAAATAAAAAATCCATTTGATAAAATTTTGATTTAGGACCTTTGAAAGTGAACACCTATTGTGTCAAATTGAATCAATTTTGCAAAGGAATATCAAAAGGACTCATATAATAAATCAAAACTGATGGGAAAAAAATTAAGAAAATAAAGACCTATTAACCAAATTCAAAAAACACTCATACCCAAAAATATGTGAAATTCTAAAACTGTAAAAATTCAAAGAATTTTCCAAATTTTAAAACTTCAAAAATCTTTTACCACATATAAATGGGGTATAATGTACATGATGTTTTAAGAAAAGTTGTAGTTTATTATATAAGAAAACGTAAAAATTTAAAAAGTCAATTTTTGGTTATGATTTGAAATTGTTATCATTTAAAAAGATGAAACACATAATTTATAAGGAATTGATTTATTTTCAAAAATTCACATTTATTCAATTTTTTTTTATAAAAATGTCATCTATGAAAACAATTATATGCATTTTTCATAACAATTTGAAGAAAAAAAATTCAAAAATCCATTTCTATGTAAAAAAAATTTTGGGAAAAAGGACATGAAGTCCTTTTCTAAAGTAACATCGTTGGCTTGTTTTGTTTCGTTTATGGCCCCATAAAAGTGTAATTTTCTGCAAAATCCACAATAGACATGATATTTGCATAAGGGAAAGTCTCCAAGCAAATTTTATATTGCTTTTCTTGAAAACAAGCCACAAAATTGTGCAAAATGAACTTACATAACTTGGGCTTAATGTAGGCTAGAAATTGAATTGTAGTGGTTTCCTTAAACTATAGCATGAGTACCTTGTTTTCAGCCCCTACCCTTGTTTTCCCATGCACAACTTTTTCATAACATTTCCAATTCATCAATTTTTCATTCCCAATATCTTTTTCAATAGGGCAAGTCATGAGCATATCAATTCCACAAAAATCACACTACCCCTCTAAGCATTTCAGATCGTGGAATATGCCATCAAGTTCTATTGGGCATAAAATTAATGTCTAGATGTCAATCAAACCTTGAAAAATACCACATTAAACCATGCATACACCTAGGATGGACCCAACACAAATGTCATAAGTGCAATTACAATACTTACCATGCACCCCATTGGTTCCATCTCACATATTGTTAAACTCGTTTAAGAATTCTACCATTTCAACATGGTATTTGCAAGCACATGTATTCATGTCCTTGAGTCTACAGACTTAATAGGGTTTCATTTGTTCAAAAGCTCTCAACCCTACTTTACCACCATGTGCCTTCATAAAACGACTATAAAATTCTAACTACATGCCCTAGACCCCAAATGAAAAACTTATACATGTTGCCATAATGATTCATCACAAAGAATGAATGATTATATATACTCATATGTTTTATAACCAAGAAAATGAAGACCATGCTTGACATGTCTAAGTAGCCTAACAAAATTAATGACTAATAATATATCAAGTTCCATGTAATTGACTTCTTACGTGGAAAGGAAAGAACACCTACCCCAAAAAAACAAAAGTAATCACAACAAATATACAATGGACCCCACCTCAAGTAGTTGTGGCAAACTACCAGGTAGTCCTATCAATTATCAAAAGCTAAAACTTGCATGGTCCTAATAGAAAGCATTTCCCACAAGTATCAAGACTTGCAAAAGAAATAACCAAGGCCTAAGCATAGGTACTTGTGGCAACAATGACTAAAGGTGACCACCATGCAAAAGTAACCCATAGTCGGTAAAAGTGATAAACATAAAATGAAAAGTAACTAAAGGTAAAACCCAAATACGCAATGCACAATGTCAAATGTTGGCTAACATTTGTAAGTAGTCAACATTCATGACAAGTAAGAAAACATGCACAAAAGTAGTCACACCCCTAGAGCAAGTACCCAAGGCCTAACACAAGTATTAATGCCATAATGGGGATATAGTACAATTATAATAATGTAAGATAAAAAAAAATCCAAAATTATCCTTTATAGTCCTTAAAAACTTAGACACTCCTTTTTGATACCCCAATTGTGAATGGACGCTAACCCTAACCCTCAAACAAATAGTGAACTATGACAATTCATGGAAGGCATAAGGTGTTTTGTAATACTAAAAAGGATAGAGCTTTAAAACAAAGCTTTCATACTGAAGCTTGAACCTTTTGAAAACTATCACCTTATGAAGGGCAATTCAAGATTCATAAAACACAAGAAAATTGGGTATGAAGAAGACAACTTACTTGAATTCTATAGAAATGAATTCAATGCTTCAAAGATGTAGAGAGAAGATTGCATTGAAGCGAAATCGTGCATTCCTAGTGTAGCTTTAGCTCTTCGATTCCAACTTTGGTCAATTTGTTGCAAAAATCAATTGATGCTTGCAATATCATTGAAAGGAAAGCACAAAATTGCATTGAAACATTATAAGCAACTATTGAATTTAAGTAGAGGTTGAAGGAATCCGTCCTAAGTTATGAATTTTAACAAAAAGCAAAAAAGGCTATGTTGTCAAAAGCCAAAGTGAAAGGCGATGGAAACAAAAAATGACTTAGGTTTACAACTTTAGGTTTAGGACAAAGAATGAATACCTAAATGGATGAAAAAAGATGAATATGAATAAATTAAGATGAAAAATGAGAATGATAAAAAAACTGACCTAGGTGAATGAGAGAGGTCCACATAGGGGTCTAAGTAGAGTATTGATTTTTCTTAAAGTGATACCATGCCAATTGAGTATTCAAAAGTATCAAAAATCCTAATACCTAGCCAGGCAGGTTCTATACAGGGTATCTCATGTAAATAAAACTGGCAAGTAGATTATCTGGTACCCGTACCCAGAACCGGGTTGATACCCAGGTCGTTTTTCAATATCCGGCCAACACTGGTAATAATCTGGGGGAAATATTTGGAAGACCTTACCACACGGCATTTCCTGCTCACGAGGTTGCCACACATTTCCATGAAAGATCCGTGTGACGGGGCCTTATGGTGTGGGAGGTCTGCTGAGACGGTCATTATAGCTAAGGCAGAACCAGAGCTGTCAATCGTGACCACTCCTCGGGTGTTGTGCCTGGGGTTGCAATGCTGTTAGGGCATTAGACACTGAGGCTTTGGGCTCAACCTTGGCTTCCTAGGACGTAATGCCTTGACAACAGCACTTTCGCCTATGCATAACCCATGAAAAATACATTAATTAGGGTGGGCAGTACAAGTAGTAATTTACAAAATTTGCAGGGATTTCACAATTCTTCATCTCATTCCCATGGGATCATGGGGATCTCCCTCTTCTTCATTTGGATTTTGAGATTCTTCATCCACTGCTGGACATGGGCTTTATGCCGCTTTGAGGAGGGCTGAGCAGAAACATGGGACCCGCATTGGCTCCCTCCTTCGCACAGGTCCCGGCTTTACCCTAAACTTTAGCAATAAGTTGAATTCACTGTAAAAATACAATAGAATTTAAAAAATTCCGAATCTTTTTGTTGAAAATACGACAAAATTTGTGGGAAAAGAAAAACCACTTCTTGTAAGTGACAACAAGTTGATTCTGATGAATTCTGTGAAAAAATTACTGTCAGGTGACGAAATGGATAGACAAAGAATGAGCCTCTGTGGGTCCCCTACCTAACAGGCGCAGAAAACGGTCTAATGGCTCCCTCTGTTCGAAAGCAAAGAGGACCTGAAATTTGATTTCTGAGTGCGTCCCTAAACGGAGACAAGCCTGACTACTAACCTCTTGTTGAAAGGCTAAAACCATGTGGACTGATCCTATCAAGGTTGCTATGCTAGATCCCCAACTGAACGTTCCAGAATGTCTACCATACCGAATCCTCCTGAACTCACAACATAAATTCTGGAAAGACTCATTTGCTCGAATCCTCCTGAATTCACAACATAAATTCTGGGGCCCCAGCTTGCGGCTCGTCTGTCAGCTGATTTCAAGGTCATTAGAATGGACATGCATCGATCATACAGAAATATTTCTCTCTTTCTGACCTCTAAGGATGTTGATCACTTAAGCAGGTTAGTCTTCTGAATTGTTTTGAAATTTTCTCTTTCCATGGCAGTTGTGGAACTTCACCTGAGGCTATGTGCAACGTTTTTTTCGGTGAAATTTCACCATAAGGCCACAAAAACAGATGCAATGCAAATCCTATAAAGGATTTTTTGAAAAAATGGCTCAAAGTCTCCATATTTTGAGAAAAAGCAAGTTGAAATTGCCATATTTAAACCATAGCTTATAGAATGTTGCCAGGATATAGTGGGGTTCCAAAAAAAATTAGACTTTCCTTTATGACATGTAGCATAAAGGGCTAAGTGCTCTTGTGGATGGTTGCCAACCCACCTACCTCACCAAAATTGAAAAAAAAAATCCCTGGCTGGGTGTCTGTAAAACAAATCTACATTTTCTCAATAAAACTAAAGCTGTGGAGAATTTGAAAAAAGATGAGAATTAACTTTTTGTTATTATACAATGAGAACAATATGTGTAATTCCTTTAGCCTCAGGGTTACATTGCAACTTGAGTCCTGATTGCTAGAGGGTTAACCTTTGCCCTTGTGAATGAAAACATGTGTACCTTTTTAATAAATAAAAATTGGAAAAAAATCTTGGCTATTTATTAACCTGCATCCTAGACTGAGGAACCACTGTGATCAAACAAATCAATTGTATAATAATACAGTCTCCAAACTTTATGTTTAGAAACATAAATGATGTTCAAGATATGTTTACAGTCTACCCTAGTGTTGATGAATCTTGAGTCTTCCAAGTCTTTATTGAGGTAGGTCAGAAATTGATGGGACTTAAAGTACACTTGTGAACCTATACACACATGCTGATTTTCGCCAATATTTCCAACATACTTTTTGAGCTCTCTTACCATTACGCCACTAAATCTCCACTTCACAACTTGTTACACAATAATTCAATTGTATCAGTATCTTCTAATCATTGTCTCTAAATATGATTGTTTAGTTAACATTTTCTTTGTTTCATCTATATGGGAAGCAAATTGTTGTGTAAATAGAAAAATATCTTCAAATTAGTCTAAAGACATATTTTGTGTCACTCTGTTTGATGATATGTATCTAACATTCGTTTTTAATTCTTTGAATCTCTTGAACATAGAATTCTACAAAAAATATATATGACTCTTCAAAAGTTCACAAAAATGGAGTGGATGCTCCTACATCCATAGCATGGAGTTGATGTGAACAAGTGAATTGAGTTCCTTCATACTATAATGCACATGATTTAAACATGTGATTGATTCATTAGCATGCATGTGCAATTCTTATTCTTTCATTTCCTGTTGTGTGGAGCATAGATGGTCATGTATATCTTAATAATTTAAAATCCTAGTGCCAACATCTATAATGTTATTGGCGGGAAAATTCAATTAATCTTCTTTGGCACATTTGGAAAATGTTATGCATGCCGAATAGAACGCACTCTAGTAAAACGCACTTTATACGGATTTTAATTCAATCTTAAAAATGTCCAGAATGATTTTATGACATGCATAAGTTTTCCACACTCTTTACGCATTTGAAAAAACGAGTTTGGGAACACTTTATTCAGCCTTAGAGAAATTTCATTGAAAGGGAAAAAAACCAAATTGGTTTCAAAAAGCTTGCAATTTCGTTTCAAGAGCATTTTTACTTGTGTTCCAAACCGGTTGTCTTCAAAAAAGGTTCCCACCATATCAGGCAGTAACTGCGCTCCACTTTCCTTTCTAGCTGAGCAGAACTGAATTCCTCCTCCCTAAGTTCATGAAATTCTCAGAGTCTGGAATTTGCACCTTTTCTCTTGAATTGATTTTTGACAAAACCACATTTACAAAAAAAAACACACACACATGTCTTTTCCATCCCTGACATTGACGTCTACCTATATAGGTAATCATTTTAATCACAATGTTACTTGATTGAAATGATTAACTATGTTTATGTAGGGAACACATGATCTTACTGGAACGGATGGATCCAAAGGAAAAATCTACAGATCTCAAGATTCTTGGAGCTTCAACCATAACTAAGTAACTGGAAGTTACTCTCCTCTACATTGCAGTTTAATGGCCAGCTGTTTGAAACTAGTTAGCTGATCATATTGTCCATTAATTATGGCTCCATTTTACTCTGGTTTGTGTAACTAGTGCATGGACTAGTACCACTACAACCATAGAGCTCCAGCTTCCTTCAATAGAGGAACAAGACTTCCGTTGATATGGGCGGCCATGACGTGGTCCAGACCTCCGATGAGCTTCCCTCCAACGAACACAGCAGGCACCGGCTGCGAACCCCCCAGCAGGCGAAGTAGCGCCCGTTCAAGATCAGCCGCGGTCCCGGCTTGCAGTTCGTCCAGCTCGTACACAGTCGGGCCGACGCCCAGGCCGCAGAACAGACGTTTCACCACATGGCACATGCAACACCCGTTCTGACTGAATATCACCACAGCACTCGCAGCCGCAAGTTTCTGTATTCTATCCATGGCCGATGATGATGATTGTAGCCCTGAAGACTTTCTAGAAATCAAATAAGTACTTACTCGCAGTTTGCCTAGTTTCAGTTTGAATTATAAGTCACGCGCTCACGTCCTTCTATATCACAATGCAGTGAGTGCTAGACTGACATTCAATTGATGAATCGGCTTCTTCAACTAGAAGCGAGATCAATGCAGATCACGCACAAATCCGGTATACAATTTGTCTATCTTTGACAGCAGCAATGTCGAATTGCATGCAACTGCGAGATTACCTAACAAGAGTCAGTCATCTTTCACACTGGAGTCTCTCCCTCGACCTTAATGTAGTGGACTTTACAAAATGTTCGCTTTGTTTCTTCGATTCTTTTGTCCTCTATACTTCTATCTTTCGCGCTGTGATCAGATCAGGCAACTTATACTAACTTTGGTAGTCTTGGAACGCTGATCGCTAACCAAAAAGAGTCTTACTGAAGCGGGGAGATTGATCAGCCAGTCGAGAAATGAATGAAGGTAAAAGCTTCAAGGAAACTCGGATTATAAAGGGACGGGAAACTAGAATATTATTATGGCAATATACATGACAGGAAAACCCACACAAGCCCACGCCACAGCAGGACTGTGCGGCGCCGCCGTGTGTCGGGTCGGTGTCTCCTCCGCCTCCGTCCTCATCAATGATCACAACGGCCTATATTTTCCCTCTGCACACTAAACCTCTACTCCATACGACCACCCTCTGCCGCCGCACACCTCCTACAGATACAAGTAATTGCAGCAGCTGATTTCAAAATTTCAGTGCTGCAGCGATCCATCTTTAGCAGGCAAGCATGATCTGCTGCCCACAAAATCACAGCTCTAGTCACGAGCTGAGCTGCCCTTTTATTCCCCCAAGCTTGGCAGCCCTCAGCTGAACCGCTGCTGCTGCCCTTGACTGGTTTGGGCTGCGGTGGCAAGAGACAAAATGAAAAGATCCCGTGGAGAGAGACCCTGTTTTGGGCGGATATCAGAGATGGTAGAAAATGAAGAAAGGAAACAGACAAAAGGAAAAGATCTGAAGATGGGAGGGGGAAAAAACGGGGTCTGTGGAGGGCGACCCAGTTTTGAGCGACATTGGAAATGGGAGACAATTATAACCGGGGGTTCTCACTGCAGATCTGAAATATGTTTGGCCGTGATTCTCAAAGAAACCAAATAAATGGTTTTGATTTATAACTGGCATGGTTCTCAAATAACCTTCTATGAAACTGCTGGTTATTTGGAAAAATAGCTGGTTCTTTGAGGTATTTTGCAAAGAACAGAACTGGACGTTATTCAGAAATCAAATAACAACCCAACACTGAGAGAGACCAAAAGTAAAGCAATCAGACATGTTCACACGGTCAGAGTGAACCAGCACCCACCAGCCGATCATGTAGGGTGCATGGTGTTTGAACAGGGTACACCACTCTGGCAATGTATTCCTGTCCACATAGCTAACCATGGTGATCAATTATATACTGATTGGTGTTGGCCGGATATGTCTTTTTGATTGGTTATCAACATGCACATTACCTGAATATGCATGAAGACGTATTCAGACTTTGTATCATTTTCACTATCCGGCTCTATCCATAACTGGAAAATATACTTGACATGTGATAACCTTATCATATTCACATCCAAATGGATCCACCTCATATGTATTCGTGTCTCCTGGTTAGGGTCAAAGGAAGTTATATATGACTTATACTCAAAAATAGGGTTTAGGGTTTCGGGGTGGAGAGACAAAGCTCAAAACGTTCTCTCACTTTCTATCTCTTTGCTAGATTAGTTTGTCATTCTCAAGCTATTTGTTACTGACATCCTTGTTAGGTGAGCTATTGTCAGGATCTTGGAGTCATTTTGCAAAGGCAATCATTAGTAAGAGACAATGGCACTAGCCAAATTGGATATTAGGGCAGCTTGTATGCTACCAACAAGTGTTAGGGAATTAGATGGCTAGCTAAAGTTAGGACTAGCTGGAATTGAAATTAGACAAGTTAAAATTAAGACTAGTCGAAACCAAACTTGTACTAGTTGAAGACAAAGTAGCCAAAGTAAGTTATAGCCGAAATGTACTACCAAAACATATTCTCAAAATGGACTACCAAAATTCACTATCAAAATATATTACCAAAATGCACTACCCAAACAGATTATCAAATTTGTTATTGAATTAAAGATAGTCAAAGAACATTTGACTACACAATCTTATTTCAAACCTTACATATGCTAAACTCTTTCAAGAAAAGAGTTGTCATATTTTGTGACTTGCCTTGTTTTGTGCAACCAAATGCTTTTTAAATGATTACCCATTCCACAAGAGAGTGAGGTTGGCAAGTAAACATAGGGTTGCAAGGCCCTAAGGGAGAAGGGCATGGTTGAACAATCCAAATAGACGAAGAGATACACACCATTATTAATATGCATAGTGCACATAGTGGCTATAGTCTATTTTGCACCCTCCCCTCACCCCCTTCTCCGTTGTAATAACTAATAACCAACATGGTGTTCAGATATTTAAATGGTTATTTGCAACACTTGTGAACATTGAAAATCACATGAATGCCAGCGTGAATTAACCATAGAATCAAAAAAATTACATTCAAAAGAATAAAAATAAAACCATTACAAAACAAACTTGAAACTATTGCACCAATATCTCTTACACTGTATGAAACAATATAAACGTACGTAGCAATAACAACATTGATATTAGGCAACACAATATTTAATAACAGCAATGAAATAAAAAATAATCATTTAATTTCCCAAATTGTTCATTATAATGTTATTAACTTTGATGTTAAGTTTGAAATTTATATATAATACTAGATGTAAGAATTTAATTAGTCCATTATAATATTAATTAGGAAGTATAGGGTGAAAGCATATTATCATGACCAAAATCACCTTAATTATGATTCCAAATATCAACTTCTCCTTGCAAACTAGGTGTGTACAAAATCAAAGAAAATCAAACACTTAAATTGTTGGCTTACCACATTAGAAGAGAACTAGTTCATGAGAATTGAAGTTAGAATTGCATATGGCATTAACAAATCTATGGGCGTTTAACTACAAACCTACATCAATGCTTGTAATGCAGCATATTCAATGTTGAAGCACACCATAAAAAATGGCATCAAAATTTATGAATTGACCAGTTTAAGATTTTTGAAAAGAAATTACAACCAACTACAAACAAAAGTGGTTATATCTCCACAATCCTAGCTTTTGATAAAAAAAATGAAAAACTTCAATCCATAAGTTTTAGATGCATTGAGCACACACTAATTCTTTAAGTCAACTTATAAAGTATTATGCATTGTTCATGAGATCAATGTTTTGTTGCATGCAAACATGGTTTCAACATATTGACCTCTAATGAAGTCCTATTACAATACTTGACAAAATTTGTTGTGGAAATTTTTGAGTCATGGGAGCTAAAGTTTTTAACAAATACAATTTTCTATGAAAATTTGACCCTATCTACAACCAACCACTAGTGGTTCATGCGGAAAAAGACTCCTCCAAAAGGTGACAGTAATCACTTATACCAAGTTTGCTTGACATAATAGTATCCACCATGTGTTGAGCCTCTTGCTTGGACTTCTAGATTTGTTCACCTAACTACACATTTAAAATCTATGGATAAACCATTTAAGACAAGTTCAAAGACCTTCAAGGAGAATACATACAAATTAGCTTGCAATAAATTCCATGTCAGGGCTAGCTTCTAAAATTGAACCTCAAATGTACAAAACATAAAAGGTGATAGTAAGCATGTAAGTGATACCAAGGTTTCTATGATCATCCATAGAAGAACTTCAATTTTTATATACTATAGATGATGGATGCAAGAGTTAAAGCATGTACCATTCGTCAACTTGAAGGTTTTGGTTTTAACAACCGAAGTGTTTATAATATACTACTAGAAAAATGTTGACCTTTGAAGACACGGCTACCAAAGGTTGGAGTTTGTAGTCGCTAATGAATTGACCCATTATGTTGACTACTACAACAATTGGGTATGAGCACAAAGGAGTTCATAAATGGCAATTTGAAGCAAGGATTGGTTTGGAGTTTGGAATCAAACATAACTCAATCAGGTTGGACTAAATTTAGGCGTTCTAATACAGTAGACATTACATCATGTAAACGTCCCAAAAGAAGAAAAGGCAAGTACCTTTTAGCAAATCTTTTATAAAAGATCATCATAAATCTGGCTTATTATGACGATCTGATGCCCAAAAGTTCTAATTTTTTGAGCTCCTCCCATCTCCTAGTTTTGGAAAAACATCATGGTGTTCATGGCTTTTAGGTACTTTTTGGTCTTGGTAAACAAGAAATAATCCAAGGTCACACATCAATCTCAAACTAATCATGCAACAAATAGTAGAAGCATTCATTTGTTGGTGTGCGCCATGTACTAAATCTTAACATTGGAGCACACAATTGTTCTTAACAGTGTTTATCTTGAGGCAAAAGCATGTTGCAGTCCACATACACCCACTCCTACATGCACGTTTGTTTCAGAACATTTGTGCATGCATGTTTCATAACATTTGTAACACATTCCAACAATTCACACAAGGAGAAGTTAAGACACACGGTTGCTCCTAACACTACAACACACATGCTGCAATCATCACAAAGGAAGATGCAAGTTTTCAAAATGTGCCTCCTAGGCTGGTGGATTGGATTGCACAATGATCATGCATTTTTAGGGTTCTGTTGACGAATGAAAATAAATGGGCCATTGGTAACAACATCCATGAGGTTGATAAATGAACTTCGTTAGCTCTTTTGTTGGTCACACACCTTAGAACCTAGTTACACTCAATTGATTGGTGCATCATGTTTATATAGAATTTTGGACTAGGGATTTTTGCAAATTGATCACACCTAGTCAAAGCATAATAAGAAACATTTAATTAATCACGTGATAATCATTTTTGGACAAAGGAATTTTTTTTAATTTTATAAGAATTGATGGGCTATCTAATTATTGGTTAAATCATGTTTAAAAAATGATTAAATGTCATGCTTGATTCATTAAAATAAGAAACTTTGCTTTAGACACCATGTATATTGCACCACATTTACATGTGACAAATGACTCATGAACTTCAAGCAAACTTTGAATTTTGAAATATATCAAGTTGTACATTTATTGGCTTTTGTTTGATTTTTAAATGTTTTTTATAGTCCCCAATTAGTACAAAAAATTGATGATTAAATAATTTGTAACTTGAAAATTAAGGAACCTTTTGTGAATGTATAATTATTTGACACTACATCTATTCAACTTTGCAAGTCCTAAATTCAATCTAAAACTCAATATTAGAACATGTACTAATTGAATTTAGAATTCCCAACGTCCATATTTTTCATTAAGCACAACATCCCATGATTTACTTGTCATTAAAATGGCACTACACATCTATATGTAATAATCATTACAAAAATTTGACGTGGTTTTTGGTTCATTTCTTGGCAATTTGACCCTTGTGTTATTTGCCACTATGTCTCTTAAACTTGAAGTTTTGGCAATACCATCAAGAAACAAAAATATATGATTTCATACAACCAACAACATGGGACTACTTCTATGAAGAAACATATTTTGACTAAACGACCTAGCTACTTGGCGTAGGTGAAAGAATGTTAATTTAACTCTTGTTGCAAAAAAAAAATAACGAAGAAAATCCAAAAAGAGGTTTGTTGTTGGTTATGGGGCCACTACATATCATTCTGGGTTAACAAATCCTTATTATAAGAAAGATGATGCATAATAATTGAAATTCACAAAAGATTTATTGTTATTTGTTGCCAAAACCTACATCCTTATTTGTATTATGGAGAGTTAATGGCCAAGGCACTTGGTCATGCATAAAAGTCCCTAAATTGTCTTTCCAATTTGGAAACATTACGCTAATCTACCATCCTTTCATCAGTTTATAAAACTAAGGAACAATATGTGATTCTAGCTCTAGATTCTTATCTTACAACATCATCTTTTGACTTGTGGAAATCTAGATTTGGACATGATACATTTTCCCTTGTGATTAATTTTATAAATTCACAATGGGTACCTTACGATGTGATAGTGGGATATTTTGAAGTCAATGATCAAATTGGAGTTGCAATGGCACGCAAGTTAGGGATCTCATGTTTCCTTACAATTTGCTAGAGAAACTAATTGCCTATGTGAAGGATGAAGGTGGCAATATGTCCACCCTTGCATGAGCTCTTGTTTCTATTCAATTGTGCCCCTCTTGCACTTTTAGTTCCTTGGTAGGGTTCGTGTTTTGGCCATGCTTTCAATAAAGCATGCCAATATTCTTCGAATGGAATTAATATGTGTTGGTTTTCATGAAATCAATTTGAAGGTCACACAATCTATGCTAAAAAAATAATCACATGGATTAAAGTCTAACAAAAGACACATTGAATGGTAGAAGGCATGTTGATCTTAGTTTCTTCCATCAAAAGCTAAAAACACTTGTGAAAACCAAGTTTGCTAACAAGATGATTATGTTCCAAGAAACCATCGAATACTATGATGTCATAAATTTGCAAACTAGGGGAAGTAGGAAACTTAAGAGTCACAAGATTGTGTGCCGAATGCACACACCTAAACAATTTGTAAGATGGTTGTTAAAACCATGTTTCTTATTGTGAAACAATGTTTCCTCAATCAAAACTCGAGGATATTGGCTACTTTTTTATGCTATAAATGCTACACTCTTAATAAGTGCGTATGTGTAGAATGAGATGGATCGATCTGAAATTACCTCCTTCAATTTTGTGAAGGGGGATTTTGGGTCTAAATTGGGGCTTTGCGCATCTATATGATGGAAGAAATCAAGGTAGTCTTCGCACCATTTCTGGAATTTACATCTACTTACAATGTTATTAAGGCCCACAACATGTTTGCATTTATGTTAGACTTATGGTTCAAATCCTTAGATGTTCTAAAAACATATGTTGGAAAGGCTAAAGTTATACATATGGTGGCAAAATATGACAACACAAGTTTGATGCCATTTTGGTGGCTACCTTTCAATTTTTAAATCTCAACATTGATGGTGGTATTGCACTAGCAATAGTTGATGTAGAAAACAAATCCATTTTTGGGAAAATGACATCAAACGAAACTACTTTGCAAGGGTTAATGAAGAATGAATCTTTATTTTATCATCTATCAATGAAACTAGAAAATGTTGTACTACCTTTGAATTGGTGGAAGACCCATGAAGCTTGATTTCCCAACATTTCTTTTGTGACTCAATAGGATCTCAAGATTCTTGGGTCTTAAATTGAAACTGAGAATTTCAATCTTGTTGGAATGTTGAAAAACTTACAATGTTGTAAGTTGGGAGTTGACAACCTAAATAAGCTTATAATGATAATGAAAAATTGGACAACTAATGCATGAATAGATCGCCCATGAAAAAAAACAATCCATTACTGAATTGTTAGTGGAAGAAGCGAATATCATTGTGAAAAATGATACATTGATGTTGGATGTAGTTGGTTATTTCAATGTTGATCATGAGCTAACTTGATGGATATGAAGGTTGACGAAGATTCTACTCAAATTTTTTAAGAGCTTGTTTACTTTGACTAAGTTTCTACTTGTGTTAGCTTTAGTGGCTAGATGTAATGGTCAACTTAACTATCTATTTTTAATGATCCATGGGACAATGTCTTGGTTCAATTCTCAATTCAAAATTTTAATAAAATGTGACATATCATTGTAGCAATAGGATAACATTGTGAAAAAATTTATGTCTTATCCAACATCCAACCCATCCACTTGAAAAGTAAACAATCATTATATATTTTTTCTATTATTAATCAATGAACAAATGTATGTAATTGTCAATGTGTGAGTGACAAGGGTTATGCTTCCATGAAATATTGGTTATTTTAAAATTGTTCTCATATATATATATATATATGTTTGATAATTGACCTAGACACAAAACTTGCTTAGTTTTTAGCAAGATCTTGCAAAACTCAACTCTTATGCATACCAAATGATTCTTATATATATACCTTTATTGAATAGTTACCTTAACAAGCTAATACCAGGTGGGTCTTCGACATTTTAAAAAATCCTAACATTTGATATGTTGTGTGTAAGCAAAAGTTTCCAAAATTCAAATATCTGGTCTAATGGATATTGAAAATAATCAATATTTGCATAATGTTGGTTATTACATTTTGGAAATAGTCACCAAATTACCAATATCATAGAATTGAAATTAAAAACCCCAGTTGTAAGTAGTTCTTACATAAGCCTATTCATCAATGTTTTTTATGATTTGAATTTTATGAAGCAACCAAAGTGGTGATCATCCATAGAATGATTTAACCAAATCTAATTGTAAACCAAATATGAAATTATAAAATATTAATCCTCCTTTAATATTTTTGGCTATCTACTAGAACCAACTATGGAAATCTGATGAGTTCTACTCTTTTGTTCTCTCTTTTAACAATTGCCCAAAATGATTTCATTTTCGTTTTTTTCCATTTCATTTTGACATTTTGGCAAAAGTTTGTAATTAAAAAATAAAAGGCTACTGTTGACTGTTGTTTAATTATCGAACCTTGTGGTCCACTTGTGACCCTCTATGACATGGTTGCATATGGGTTTTAAGTGTGAACACTAAGGATTAGGGTTTCATAATTCATGTCTTTATTTACGTTATAATTGTGACAGTTAAAAGTTGGCAATCAGTTGTTGTTTATGCAAATTAAACATCAAAACTTGAAAAGAACATGTGACAAAGTGGTGTGATTTGTTTTTTATTGCATGTGGCATAAGGTTGATTGTACCCTGGAGGTAAATGGTTGAGCATGAAACGACATTGGTGGAGCTTCAGTTGGGAAGGACAAGGGAAGAATATAAAAGAAGGGCATTGTGGGGAATGCAGGGAAGTTGTCAAGTCTTGAAGATTAAAAATTTGTTTTTTAAAGTGTTGCTTTGTTGGGATGATTGAAAACAACATCCTTCTCCCCTAATTTTGTCTATGTTGTTTATGCCTCCACAAACTACTACTCCACAGTTTCATCTTCCTCCAATTCTTCAATGAACATTGGATCCATTAATGTAATTCCTGGTCCTTTTGGCGCACTTGTGCCAACATTTTTTGCTTCTGCATAAAAATTCAATTGCAAATGTTCCAGTACGATCTATATTATGAAGTATCGTCTGCACAAAGGGTGAAAGCACACTATGGGGGGGCCAAAAATGTTGTCACATTGTACTATTTTCTAGGGGTGTCCATGTTTGAACTTCAACTATGGTAATATTGGAGCATATTTTTCCAAAACTTTTGCATAATATCAAAACACAAAAAAATCAATTACAAAGAAAATTCCTTTTTCCAACTTATATTGTGAGGTTCTAAAGTATATTTGTGGCAAAAAATTGTACATCACTATGTACTAAAAAATGCAAATATACTCAAAAAATGATTGAAATGGTTTTTAGTCTTTATGAAATTTGTAATATCTATTAAACATTGTGATTCCATATGACTGGAATAAATTTGTGAGCCATAAATATATTCAATATATTCAATATATACCATAAATATATTCAATATTCCTTGAATTTAAGCTTTTACAATTTATTTCTTTTTTTCAGATAATATTAGATATATTTAACTTTGTGAAAATCAAAATATCATGCCCAAACACCAAAAGTGAAACCCAAAATTAAACGCAAGAATGTTTTGTAGAAATATATATTACATACATGTCATGAAAGTGCCCAAAATGGCCCCCCCCCCATAGTGTGCTTTCACCCCAAATTGTATCTTTTCATTGTACATTTTTCTTTTTGCACATTTTGAAAATGATGAAGAATGTAACAATGACCTTATAGCCAACGGTTGAATATTTAGCACTCCTTCACTCTCTACTCTTCTTGTGCTTCTTTTTTTCTTAACAATTATGCTTCCTCTTCCTATCTCCATCTTTTCTCACTCTTTTATGCTTCCTTTTCTTTTGTTATTTTCTACAATCTTTCAATCACACTTTTTGCACTCATGTTTTTATGAACTCCATAATTTTGAAAATGCTCACAACTTCTAGCAATAAATGAAAACAACCTTCGACAATTACTTTTTTTTTGTCATCCTTGAGCTTCCTACTCATCACATTCAATTTTTTACATGCCTACCATCTTTTAATTAATGCTTGATCCTCAAAATTAATACGACCCATGACTACCACTTTTTGTGTCCCTTGTATAGCCACATGGAAGCACTTCAAGTCATCATTATGAATGAACGCCTCAGACTTCATCTTCTAAATAGTCCACATACCTAATTTCCCTACATTAACTGTACTGATTCCACCTCGTTCGCCTTGTACACCTTCTATTAATTATGCCATTTCTTTGCTGATTTTGTCAACTCATTTACTGACTATACCAATTTTTCTACTAATTGTGGCAATAAATATGATGATTATGCAAATACCCCTAATGACTAAGCTAATACATCTATTGATTCAGCCAATACCCTTAACAAATCATCTTCAAATCTCTACATCCCAAATCCTTCACTTCTATAGTTATTACTCACGAATTTGTTAGTCATATGTAATTCTAAAAACAATATTATGTTGATCGTAGGATCTTTCATATGTTCTTCATTTTCATTACTTTGTATCTATGGATTTTGTTTCACAATTTTCATTGTCAACCTTTGTATTAAAATCCTCTACCTGAAATCCACCTACACTCAATTCCCAATATACTAGCATCTATTGTTCTTGTTTCTAAACTTCAAATTCCATGTATTTATAAGGTTTGAGCTTATTCACATTAATTAGCATAGGGTTAATTTCAAACTTCTCAATTGTCACCAATAACACAGTGTTATTTAGCAACACATACTATACTTTGTATGGACCAAACCATTTCCTAGTAAACTTCCCTAGGTGTGACTTATTACCCTTTAAAAACCATAGAACATAATCACCAAAACTAAACTATTTTTTTAGATTCTTTTATTGACTCCATAATATTCTATTCCATTGTTGAATACTTGTAGTTTTTGCAACCTGCATTCTAGCCTCCTACAACTTCTCCAACTCTGTAATTCTACTAGTTAAAACTTTCACTAAAGTAATATTTCTCTCATTTCCACCAACAACTCGCACTATGTATTCTATGGGCATCAATGGATGTAATCCATTGCTAATTGATATGGTGTGTACCTTATTGCTACTTTATATGTAGTTTTGTATGAAAATAACATTGTGGATAGATGTTTATCCCAATATATTTTATTTTCACTAATTAACTTGGTCAACAATGTCCCAAGTTCCTTATTAGTAAATTCAACTTGCCCATTCCCTTGAAGATAATAGGTTGTAGAACTCACATGTTTCAACAAAAAATGCTCTATCAAGTACTTGATGGCATCATTAATAAAATGAACTCCCTAATTTGTGACTATAGTCAAAGGACAATTAAACTTGCTTAATATGCATTCATATAAAATTTTTGATTTTCCTATTGCAGTATTAGTTTTTAATGTTGTTTCAACCCACTTGGTAGCATAATCTATGGCAACAAGGATATATTTGTTTCATGTATATATTCCTACTGGCTTAATTGGCCCCACAAAATCAAGTCCCCATCTCATAAATGGTTCCTTTGGTAGACTTGTGACCAGCTTTGCAAGACTTTAAATTGCTAACCCTCTTTTTTTTTACATTCCTCACAAGATTTGCAATAATCATGAACATCTATGTACATAGTTGGCCAATAATATTTAGCATTGAATATTTTCCTCTATGTTATTTCAATTGCAAAATATCCTCTTGATGGTCCTTCATGTAATTCTTTTATCACCATCTATGTTTCTATACTTGTCAAACATCTTCACAATCTATTATCTTGGCCCATTCTATACAATTCACCATTATTTAGTGTGAAAGGTTTTACTCTCCTAACCAATCTCTACTTCTATTATATAGATAATGTGCCCTCAATCTATCTTTTTTTTTTTTTTTAATTATATCATTAAGCCATTTAGGCTTAGTGTAAAATAGACTTACATCTATGGTTTGATTAGGCACACATGTGGGTTTTGTGATATTTAATAGTCTTGACAATGCATCAACAACTACATGAATTCTACTTGGCTTATACATTATTGTGAAGTCATATTCTAGGAACAATAACAACCATCTACCTATGCTCCCTGAAACTTGTGGTTTGTTGACCAAATAGACAAATGCCATATGATCTACGTAAAAGACAAACTTATAGCCCAACAAATAATGTCTGAACTTGTGCAAAACAAAAACCATTGTTAAAGCCTCTTTCTCTATTGTGTTATAATTTTGTTTTACTTTGTTCAAAAGCCTAGAAACATACACTATTGGTTGATCACTCTTCCTTGTTACATCATGAAACAACATAGCCCCCATAGCTAATAAAGATGCATTTGTATGAACATGAAATTCCACCTACCAGTTTGGTGATATCAATATCGGTGCTTCAATATACTTTTGTTTGATCAATTCCCAAGCTTTTTAACATTCCTCTATCCAAACAAAAGTCTTTGTCTTTCTAACCAGTTTAGTGATAGGTGCCATAATACAAACAAAGTTTTTTATAAAACATGTGTAAAACTATGCCATCCCATTGAATATTTGAATTTGCTATGGATTCTTAGGTGCTGGCATGTTTATTATTGTTTGTATTTTCTTTGGATTTGGTAGTTTCCCTTCTTTTCAAACAATAAAACCCAATATCATGCTTAAAAATACCATAAATACACATTTGTCTAGATTCAAACTATTGCCATATTCTTTGCACTTTTGAAAACATAATCTGAGCTTCTGCAAATGACTCTCCATGTCACTATACACTATGAAGTCATCCAAAAATATCTTCATAAAATTGTCCAAATATTTTCTAAATGTTTTGGTAACAACTCTATGATATGTTGGAGGTTCATTTTTTACTCTAAACAACATCACCTTCCATATAAAAGCCCCCCAGTTTATAACAAATATAGTCTTGTATTTGTCCTCTAGAACTATAGAGATTTGATGATATCCTGAATATCCATCTTAAAAAGAATATACCTTATACCCTATTATTATGTTTAACATTTCAGCTATAAAAGGTAATGTGTATGGATCCTTTTTTGTGGCTACATTTAGTTTTTTGAAATCTATACAAATTCTCAATTTACCATTTTTCTTAGGTACTACTACTATGGGTGACAACCATGTAGCCTTCTCTATAGATTGAGTGAATCTAATTGCTAACAACTTATCTATATCTTATTTGATTATTATAGCATAGTGTGAATTTAGTTTATACCCAGCCTAATGTGCTAATGGTATAGTAATATCCAACTCAATTTTGTGTTGTGCTATTCTGGTGGAATCCCTTTTAGATCCTTGTATGTCCATGCAAAAACATCTTTGAACTCCTTTAACATTGTTCCACTTACAACACCTTGCCTGTTTTTAGTTGTGCATTACTTTTCACTAATTGTGGTTTTGCATTAGTTCCTAAATTGAACTTCATCAATTGTTGATCTTCAGTTAACATCCATCTAGCTATCTACAAGTCATGTGCTTTGATTTTTGTTGGATTTTCATTCACTACAACACTCCTGGTTGATGACCGTAGTACATCTCCATATTCACCTTATCCTCTAGAACTACTTTTGACTCATATCGAATGCCAACTATCTTCTTTTCTGTGATTTATACTCTAGATTCCTACTTTGAAATACTAGTCTACACATATGTATCCATAATCTCCACATTTGTGCTTTTCACAAATTGAATTATCTCAGGTAAACTAATTATTCCTATTGAGAACAATTCTATTTTTGTAGCAAAGATGATATATTTTTCATCTATGATACCATTATGATAGTGTGAGCCATACCGACACAACCATGTGTGGTAGTCTCAATATTTAAGAGTTGCATCAGGGTTATTTGAATGGGGTAAGGTTATTAAGGGTTTTTAGCGACTTCATAAGGAATGGTGAATGCGCTTGGTGCGTAAAAGGGTTGTTTTCTTTTCTGAAATGCGTTATTGGTGAATAAGGAGTTGGATTAGTGCTTTTCTTCTACAAAGGTTAATAACCATAGTTTTAGAAACTTTGTTGCGTAATTAGGAGTGAAAAATCTTTAGAGGGTTTGGGGTAGAAGTAGACACCAAAATTTGCGATGTTCAACACAACATTAGTCTGGTTATGGTATTTGGGGAGTAGCGAGGATGGTAGAAATTCTTGAAGCAATTGCAGGGGTGTTAACACTAGTAGAAATCAGCCAAAATGTAACCAGTCAATTTACGACTACATGCGACTTATAGTCGTTTGCGACTAGATTTGAGAATATTTGCAACTACAAGACCAACTTTCAACTATTTTGGTCATTTTC
>Ga0209611_10000591_pt1 | contig 55748 bp, 43 predicted proteins | sample S1TSphgellanicum_3_FD_187693 | JGI IMG/M metagenome (GOLD analysis project Ga0209611, IMG submission 187693) | Host-associated microbial communities from peat moss isolated from Minnesota, USA - S1T2_Fc - Sphagnum magellanicum MG (SPAdes) (version 2) | ecosystem: Host-associated > Plants > Peat... | reverse complement strand
ATGGCATTAGCTTACTAATTACTCAATCTCTGTCACATCTTCAATGATCCTGACAATTGTTCCCTTTAGTTGAGGGAGATTTTTTTGAGTCACTTGCCAGACTAGTTGTTCATCAATTGCCCAATATTCATGAACTAATTTATCTCGCATCCCTGCAATATTTTTCCAAGGAATATCAGGATAATTTACCCTGATATCATCAGGAATGTTTTTGACCGCTTCCCCAATTATCTCAATTAATTTTACTACTGATAAGAAGATTTCTATCGTATTTGAGAATTCGATAAATGTTATCCTCTGAGTTATTTTTTCCAGTTTACAAATTGCCTCCAATATGTCTTATAATAAATCTCTGAACTCCCATTGCGTCATAGATAAATAACCTCGGATAGAATTTTTTCCTTCCTTTTTCCCTTTAAGCCATTTTTACTAAAAACATCTGCTTTTATCTTAAGTAAATCACTTAAATAATACTCCATATCTACTAACTCTAGTAAACTTGGTGGTTCCGTATAATTTATCAAGATATTAACCTGACTATTCTCTTTTACTTCTCCTTTTACATAATCTCCAAAAATACCTAATTCACTGATATGATACTTGTCCTGAAGCAAGGACTTTACTTGACCTAAAATTGCCTTAATTTCTGCTAAATTTTTCATGATACTTACCTTCTCAGCTAACTTTCTTTTTACTATAGCATTAGTACACTGCGGCGTAAGTTTAGATAGGGAGGATGTCATCTTTGCAATTGGATATTTATACTCATGGATCAAAACGTTCCCCCCAGAATATCAACTGCCATGGGTTGTCTTAGCTGCTACTGGTGATGCAGAATATTTCCCCGTGGGGGTGAAGCATCGGTATACTAGGAAGTAGGGAAGTATAGGAAATTACTCCTGCTAAAAGGAGTAGAAAGGAAGCAGGGCAAGGAGAATATTGATCTGTTCTCTTCTCAATCTAAAATCGGCAAATCCAAAATTGATTGACCGCTAGATGAATACTTAATTTCCAAACCCGTTCATCAATCTTATGATGTCAGCAATGGCGCAAAGCGGAGGTGAACCTTCTGCGGAGCTTGACTCTTCAAGCTACCCTCAATTTATCATAGCAATCATCAGTCAACTACCCCACTCCTAAACTAGGTAATCTTATAACAGGAAGTTTGCCATACAGTTCTCTGGTTTTTACATTAATATTTTTACTTAAAGATAATTAAAACTTATCTAACTCCGCTAATTCAATCTTCCATCAGTATATTGCTGATTTCTAACTTTTTCAGCAGACCCTAATTGGGGAGATGGTTACGGTACTTCTAGTGTGTTAATTTTGTCGGGGTATGAGAATGCAGAGTTCATTCATGTTCGATACAAAAGGTAGGGAACTCAAGGGACCGAACCCCGATAATTTCTTCTCCCATAGTCTGATACAGAATCTGCATGAAGCCTTGTAGGGTAAAGGTTCCCGGAATTAACACACTACGGTACTTCTGACCGAGGCAATTTTAGATTTTAGATTTTGGATTTTGGATTAAAAATTCTTACATCTGAAATCTAAAAAGGTTTCAAGCCCCCAAATTCATTTGTGGCACAAATCTAAAATCTAAAATCCAAAATCTCTTACTCAAGCCCCAACATCGACGGTATGGGATTAATCTAAAATCCAAAATCCAAAATTGATTGACCTAGAGCTACAACTATGATCTAATAGTCCTGAATTAATTGCTTTTTGGTGAGATGCATGGCAATTCCCTTTTCATAATAAGCAGCTTCATTGATAAACACAGGATAGACAGTAGAATTTCCTTCATAGAAAATTTCTTCCCCGGCAAAGGTCAAAAACAATGGATCACCTGGATTGAGGGGTTGATAATCCTGAAACTGGAGCCGGGGATGGACCATTGCTAGAATCTCCCCTACTTCGTCTCTAGGGTAATCAATCACCCCCATATATTCATAGAACGTCAGCACCTCGTTGGTAGGGACTGTTTTACCTTGGTTATACCACTCAAAATAGTCTAGTATCCCATAGACTAGCTGCTCTGTGTGCTGAAATAACTCTGCATTTAAGACATTCTGCGCCACGGCTCCAACTTCAATCACCAAACCCAATTCGCACAGGGAACGGAGAAAACCACTTTCTTTAGATTGCTGATGACCAGAAACTTTGACTAAAGGATTGATGGAACTCAGATAAGCTGCCAACCGCAGTAAAGTTGGATGAGTATTACTCAGAATCAGACTTAACCCCATGTTAGTGGTTGTGGTGTGCAAATCAATAATTGCATCCATCCTAGGTTGAAGCAAGTGTTGAATTTCTTGAGCGCGTAAATCTTCATAGCTTTCCAGTTCGGCATCTGGCAAACTTTCGGTGTAAAAGCAGCGATTTAAATCTTTATCTATGTATCGTCTCCCTTGAGCGATCGCTTGGGGGTTCCCTAGCAGTGTCAAGGTTTCTAAGCTTGGTCTATTGATTAACTCTGGATTTTGCTGAAACTTCTTAACTAAGTACACTCCTATTAGCTCATTACCGTGAATTCCTCCCACTATTGCCAGTCGGTTGATTTGATCCACAAGCGCCTCTAATTTTCAGGATTCCCTTATGTAAACTTACTACCGCCATTACCGCCCACAAATGCAGACAATAATAGCTTCCTAAATTTCACCAAGTCAAGACTTGTGCTGCACATAACTCAGGTAACAACCTACCCAAAATACCTACGAATTTTGGACTTAATCACAGAAAGCAAACGCAGATAACGAAGGAGAATTTTGATCCCTTGACGAATTGATGGTGAACTACGAGCTATTGCCCCTTCAAACCATAGACTTTGATTATCAGGTAGTTTCCCAGTCAAAACAGATTTAGCTAGATGCAACCAGTTATAAGATTTAGCAAGAGAGTCGGTCTTTTCACTATGACCTTTTTCCCAGGGAAAATCACCCCAAGCATTAGCTTCGACCTCAGAGGGAGTTGACCAAAAACTTTGGAGTACAGCTGATGTAGCTTCACGCATATCTGCCTCAGGATTAACTAGGCAGGGATCAAGGAGAAGATTTTCTGCAAAACAGTTAATTGCTTTTCTCACCAGTGGTAGTCCCCAGTCAATAACCCTTTGATTCTGTTCTTCTCGGAGAACTGGTCGAACTTGTTCACCCTCTTCTCGAAAACTGACTACAGTACCATGATCTCCACTACAAAACATTTCCAATGGTACAATACCCAACTCAGGTAAAGCATGCTGAAAACCAGTTTGTGTCCGCTGGTCGAAAAAATAGCCTTTTTTCGCGTCATCTTGATGATTTTGGCAACTCCCCTTGAGTCCGAAAAATAGACCGACATCAAGTGTGATCCCTCTGGTTTTGAGTACAGTAGCTAAGGTGTCATATGAACTGCCAAACCAACCAACATCTACTATACCTTTAGGGGTAGAGTCTAAAATTCCTATCTGCTCTAGATATTTTATCAACACTTGTTGCTGCTGGGCTGCTTTATTAAAAATAAGTCTGATCACCTGACTATTTTCAATTAATGGATGCAATGCCTTTTGTTCATCGCTAGTGAGAACTCGTGACCAATCTTTGGCTGTAAATCCCACAGATGCCAAACTATCACTGATGTCCTCCGGGGTTAAATAAACCCGCCCTAGAAAGTCCCGAATCGAGAGAGTACTGGTGGAATCCAAGATCCAGCTTGGCCTTTTCAACATCTCGAATGCCTGCTGTTGATCAAGACTAATGATTGCTGGCATATTCCACGATAATCTACTGCCATAGATATAGTGAAGCTCACAGTCAATATTGAGTCTACCAACTAATTTCCGAGCTATTTGCAGCAAAACTTGACCATCTCTAGAAACGAAATATAGGCGTTTGAGCTTCATGATTTGAGCTTGTTGGAGTATCCAGAGAACATAGCCAACTAGTGTGGGTGCAACTACACCAGCAGCAACGTCCCGCAATGCCTCCTCTTTTCTAGAGAATACCGGAATTTGTAAGCGCACTAATCTGGAGGCTCCTGCCATTGCAGAAGCTAAACCTTCTGTAGCAGCACTGTATGACTCTAATATTTGTTCATAGTGATTGAGGTTTCCTTGGGGAAAATGCTGTACATTCAACCCAACTTTCTTGCCACCCTGAATATCACTGCGTAGATCATTCCCGTAGTGAGTTATTTTGGTAGGTAGAGCATTTTCCCGAGTAATCAATTCTCGAAAAAGTTCACCAGTAGCCTTGGATTTGCCATATTCATTAGAGACATATAGAACATCACCCTCTGCCCAAAAGGAATGACGTACTAATTGTTCTTGGATGAAATTGGCAGGCAAATACATATCAGAGGTAAAAACTATATGTTGGCCTTGGTTGCGGGCTGCTTGGATTAGCTCCCTAGCCGTGGGGACAGGGTGGATAAGTTTAGACTCCAAAATACATTCCCGCTCCAGGATAGCTTCCCTTTGCTCATCCGTAAGCTGCAGCCCCACAGCTAGTTCTGTATAAATATGCTTCAAGGAATAGTATTCACCTATATTTCTGTGAGCTAGGTGTTCAGATCTAATACGAGCCTGGGCAAAGGCTTCGGGTGTACAGTTAATCAACCCAATGCTTGTAAGTTCTTTGCCTAATAATAAAAAAATTGCCCTTGGTGTGCCAACCGATCGCACTAACACCGTATCAAAAACATCAAATGAACTAATCTGCTTGGAATTAAGATATTTGCTCAATATGTGACGCAAGGATTTACTGGGTAATTCCCACCTGCTAAGTCTTTTCAAGTATTGGTTGAACTGGAAGGTAGGTAAAGCTTCCATATTCCCGGCAACCGATCCCCAAAAGGTAATATTAAAAACCGACTTCATAAGGCATTATCCTGATTACAGAAAATCAATTATTTAGGCATAATCACCCTTTACCGTGTTGCTACTCCCTCATTGTTAGTCAACTAGCAATCCATCTGGTCTTATTTACTAGCCCTAATATAAGAATAAAACTCTTTCGGAAAATCAACTATTGTCTGTTCGTAAATTTCCTGTAAATTTTGTTTGTGGGCATCTATAGTAAATTTATCCAACAATAAAGCATGACCTCTAGTGCCCATGTTGTGGCCTTTAGGATAATTTGTCGCTAATTCGTCAATGGCTGCCGCTAATTTGTGCACATCATTGGCTTCAACCAAAATACCAGTTTCTTGCTCTTGCAAGTATTCAGGAATTCCACCCACAGCACTGGCAATTATAGGTCGATAGTGAGCGTAAGCTTCCAGGGTTACTAAACCCGCAGGTTCAGGCCAGATACTCGGAAAAATCACTGCCAAACACTCTTGGTACAGTCGATTTAATTTGTCGGTCTGACACCAGCCATGCCAAGTAATTCTCTGAGTCAACCCCAGACTATTAGCTAACTTTTCTAACCGAGGTCGGTCCCAGCCTTCACCAGCAATATCTAAATGAATTTGCGGCTGTGTATGAACTAATGTTTTCAGCAGCCATTCTAGACCTTTATCCGGAACAATTCTGCCGACAAACAAGATGCGCTGATTTTTGTGAACCTCTAAACTCAAAGGATTAGTAGCAGTTTTCGGGAGAGAAATCCCACAATGGAGAGTTACAGTCCGCTCCGGAGGGACACCATGATTAATCAACTGTGTCCGCACATAGTGACTATTAGCAATAAAAGTAACTTTTAGCTGTCGGCAGATCTTCAGCACACCTTGGGTATGCTGGAATTCGCCTATGACTCTACCTGGTCTTCGAGTGCCACATTGAGCTGATAGTTTTCCCCAAAGACAACCCAAATAGGAGAAATTGTGCTGGCAAACTGTTTGCTGGCTCGATAGATATTTCGTACCGCTAGGACAATATAAGGAGTGATTATGAACCGTGAAGATGGCTGGACATTCTCCCGTCAACTGCAAAAGTAAATCGGGGCTGTGGATATGTAGCAATTTAAACTGTGTTTGGTCAAGATGTTGCAGAGACTGAATTACATAGTTGCTCACATTCGGGGGTCGGTTTTCCAGGAGAGAACCTAAATAAGTTTCTACTCCCCCATTACCACCGATATGAAAATTAGAACAATGATAAATTAAATCTGGAGAAACTGTGAGCTTTCCTTGTCCAACATTCGTGATTAAATCAAGCATAAAAAGCAATACGGTTAAGTCAAGGCGAGAGCAGTGCTAAGAATCGAGAAAATTGGCGGACAATGTCGTGTACCAGTAACGTATTGTTGAGATACAGGTTTTTTGAGAGAGCATCCCATTTTTGCAAGTTAACCATTTTCCAAGGTCTGAAACCCTTGCAATCTCATTAATTTAGTAATGATGTTACTTGCATTGGAATGCTCCCTTTTTTGACAACTAAAGAATACCCTTAAGAATTTAGGTAGAGGGAAGACAACTTGAGTACATCACATCCGAAAGGTACTAGCAAAAAGAATTTAAATAGAGGAGATTGCACTCCCGAATTACTGGCTATTTCGAGAAATATTTGGTACCTTTCTTATGGTTATCCATCTTACACTTTTCCCTTTCATAACCATACCAATCCGGAAATATATAGGAATCCTATTTGATTTTTGGAAAAAACTCCGTACACTTCTACTCCTCTTTCCGGTTAAGAGTTAAGAGGACGTTTGAAAAGTTAATAGTTGCGTAAAAAAAGCACTCAATTTTAGATTTTGGATTGGGGATGAACTAGTTGGTATCGAGGGTTGGTTTTCTTCATATTGGATGTGTTTTATTAACTAGACATCTCCAAAATAGTAACATTTTGTGGTATAAGAATATAAAATAGTGGCTCTTCCGTCTCTTTTATGGAACCCAATACCAAAGGCTTGTTCCCTGATAGCTTTAAACCCTTACAGAACAAGGCTTTTATCGTTTCCAATGCATTATTTGATAATAATGTAAGTGGCTCCACCATAAAATTACCGGAAGAGCCAAAATAGTTATTTTATACCCAAAACTATAGGAGTCCTACTTGATTTCTGAAATGAACTCAGTATACTGAATTCTTTGTAATCCCCTTGCCTTTTGCCTCTTGCGTACTACGTAAACAATTTCTCCGAATCAAACCGGATTTCTATATGAGTTATATATCAGACTAGGACTTACGCACTGTACAAATCTACGATTATATGTATAGACGAAATTACGTCGTTTTAAGCTTTGATGGATAACCTTCGGATAAATAGCGTTGGCGTAGCCGCCGTCTCGGCATCGCTCAAAAATCATCAAAAAATCACGTGAAAGTGCCCGAAACCTATACCTCATATTTGGTGTTTCCTGTCAATGCGTAAGTCCTACAGACTATATCCCTAACTCTCTGACTTTTCAAGGTCAGTACACGTTATTTAGTTGAGCAACAGTTCCAGGTATCCTGGGCACAGCTGAGTAAAGAACATCGATAAAGTTTTGGGCATAATGCTGGGTGGAGAACTCTATTGCTCTCTGCCGTGCGGCTACTCCCACATTTTGGGCAAACTCTGGTTCATGAAGATAGCGGAGGATAGCCTTAGCTAATTTATTTGCATCACCATAAGGTGTAAGTAGTCCGTTTACACCGTCGGTAATAATCTCTGTTGGTCCACCAGCATTACCAGCAATCACTGGTTTGCCCAAGGCCATGGCCTCAATAATCACAATCCCAAATGGTTCTTTATCGGAGGCGTGAACAAATACATCCATAGCCTGCATCCACTCTGGGATGTTGCGCTGTAACCCAGCCATAATGATGCGGTTGCTTAATCCCAGGTCTGTGATTTGCTTGATTAAGAATTCCTCGTAATCTGGTTCCAAATCGTGCTTACCACCTACAATAACGCAATGGGCATTACTATAGGTTTGTAAAACTTGGGGCATTGCCTGCACTACTACATGCATTCCTTTCCACCGTTGCAACCGACCAACAATGCCAATCAATGGACCGTCTAAGGGTAGACCTAACTGCTGCCGCGCTGCTGCTGGAGAAGGGAGGACAGCAGGCTCAAATCGATCTAGGGCCACACCGGGATAGACTAGGGGAGTAGGTCTGTGGGGCCAAATCTGCGCCTGTGCCTGTTGCCCATCCTGTGAGAGGGTAACAATTGCCTTTGCTGGCAACAATGTAGCCAGTCGCACCAATAAAGTTTGATCGTGGGGTACCTCTAGTTGATACCAAACCGCAGGCACACCCGCTAGCATCGCTACCAACCCGCCGATGATTTGGGTAATCCACATCCAATTGACAATTACATCTACATTTTCCCGTCGGGCGATCGCACTAATCCGAAGGATACTAGCAATAAACCGATGGATGTGGCGTAAACGACCACTTTCTATAACTAGCGTCTCAATGCCCAGGTGCCTGACTTGTTCTACCATCGGGCCATCTTCTAAGAAGATCGCTAACCACTGGATACCATTGTTACGTCCCTGCTGCATCAGATCCCAAAACATCATCTCCCCACCACCGCGTTGCTCGGCTAGTGGCATTAAAATCATTACTTTCATAGTGTATTCCTCAACTGATGCTGATGGTACTTATGTCCTGCCATAGTTAGAGCCAAGAATCCCCAGAGAATCATCCCATTTACGCTTAACATCCCACTCCCGCTAATAAGCTCCGCACAAGAACTGACACCAATGGCACGGGCAGCACTCATAAAACTATCAGAGCGAGCTTCATGATATCTGCTAACAGTAAAAATCAACAAGATTAACCCACCAATGTAAGGGATGGCACCAAACCAACCCAAGGTAAAAAACATATCTAATATGCCGCTGTCAATGACAATTACTTGTATTTGTCCAGTTTTTTCATCTACTACCCAAGTATTTCCTAGACCTTGACCAAAACCGTTACTCATGGCTACACTGAGGTTTTTATCGTAACTTCCCGATCTATCCTTAAAGCTGCTATCTTGCTGCAGGTTAGAGAAAGTTTGAAACCGATTAGTCACAACTTTAGAAATTGGTTCAATAGTTACCAAGGGGACCACACACATCGCCATGACCAAAATTATGGTAATTAGGCGTACTTGAATCTGGGATTTTACTGAACCAAACATCATAATTACCCCGATTAACCAGCCTGTCCAATTAGTGCGGGCTTGTGATAAGAGAAATGATACGTAACCAACAGCTGAAGCTGGAAAAATTAAGGCTCCAGAACTAGTTAATAACAACAATAAACCAGTTTGCATTACAGCCCCAAATGGTCCAACTGAATGCAGTGTACTCCACACACGCATTCCAAAAGGTATGGGTTCACCAGAACTGGTGTAGAGTTTGGATTGGATTAACCAGTACCTATCCCATTCTGGTGCAACTACAAATTGATATATACCGTATGCTCCGGTAATTAAAACACACCAAAGAAATACCCGCTGAATATGATGGCGATAGCTAGGATAATCGCGCCAGTTAGTAAATAAGTGAAAAGCAAAAATAATCGGACTTAACCAGTCTAGTAAGGCTCGTAATACGGGGATAGGTTCATTGTAAATTAGTCCCACAAGAAAACCATAGAACACTCCCATAAAACCTAAAATAAAAGGTAGTCCACCTTGGTGAGAGGCACTGGGAATGTATTTTAAGAAAGTAAATATAGTTACTAATACAACCAGGTAAGGTGATACGAGCATTTGCCGAGTCGGGTCCCAACCTATCCGATAGTCAACTAAACGTGCAGCTAGGGGTGTGAGAAACCACATCCACCAGGTAAAACCGATGTAGAGAATGGGATGGCGTAAATAGAGAAATAAGCCTACCATTAAAGCTGTCACTGGATAAATTAGACGCAGCGTTCCAGCACTAATAAAATAGCAAGCTATTGTCAGCAATCCAAATGCCAAGATAGCTAGCCAAGCTTGTAGCGATCGCTCTTTGGCAAAGAAGCTTTCTTGTAAAAAATCATTGAAAAGTAGCTGATTCATTTTAAATTTGTCTCCATGTCTGCCATCCTTGCCAGCGTCCACGCCAGGATGCCCACAATTTTTGATTTACAATTTGACCTTGGCTGGGAAAAAATCTTAACCATTGTCCTAAGCCCAAGCTATCCCGTGTCCCGATAAAAATTGCCCAGAGCAGAAAGACAACACGACGAAGAGGTGGTAAATGCTCTAATAAAATTAGCGTTTCATTATGAACTAAATTAATCAAAGCAATTTCATTGAAATTGTGACGCTGATCCTCATCAAAACGTTGGGCTGGATAGTGATCTACCACAATATGGGGATCGTAAATAATTTTCCACCCAGCCTGTTTTAAAGCTAAGGTAAACGCCATTTCAAAGTGGACCTGGGCACCTGTACCCCGCATCCGTTCATCAAACCGCAATTGGGCAATGGCTTTTTGGCGGAAGCTCATGTTCACGCCCTTGAGCACATCAACTTCACGGGCTGCTCCTACTCCTAAATGATGATTACCAATCACTCGCCCAAACCACTGCAACTTACCAACTATAGGGCGGGCTACGGCTTCTAGCTTGTTGTCGTGATGTATCCAATCCCGCCCGCCAACACCACCAATATGACTATCGGCACTAAGGTGGGTGTTAATCCTCTCTAACCAATCTGGGCGAGGTGCAGCATCATCATCAGTAATGGAAACAATATCTCCGTCTACTAAAGCTAATCCGGCGTTGAGAGCTGCTACTACTCCCGGTTGGGTAACTTTCACAGTTTGTAGGGGTAGGTGAGATGCTGGAAGTCCGGCTAAGAACTGCCAAGTTTTAACATCTGTATCGCGAACTACGACAATTACTTGATCTGCTGGTTTAGTTTGCACTCGCACTGCTGCAAGGCAACGAGATAAATCCTGGGGACGGCGATAGGTAGGGATGAGAACAGTATTTTTCATAACTCTTCAAATAGATCCAGATATGCCTGTGCCATAGTCGTCCAGCTATGTTGTTCGGCAACGGTGCGAGCGGCTGTGCCCATCTGCTGCATGAGCGGAGGATGACTAACTAGAGAAAATAGTGCCCTAGCTAAGGCATCACTATCGTCGGAGTCAGGCAAGACAATTCCGCATTCGGGTGAGACTAATTCTGCTCCCCCCGTAGTGGTGGCAGTGATCACAGGTAGCCCGGAGGAGAGTGCTTCTAATAATACCAAGGTACAAGCTTCGTAACGGGAAGGAAAGACAAATAAATCCACTGCCCGCATAATTTCGGCTATATCACGGCGAAATCCCAGAAAATGCACCCGTCCATCTAGCCCTAAGGTGGTAGCTAGTTGGGGAAAGGGGCTACCTTTGGTACTACCAACCACTGCTAGATGTAAATTGGCAGTTTTTGTCAGGGCGTGGAGTACTGTATCTAGGTTCTTACGCGGTGTCCGGATATCCCCAGCAAATAGGGCTAGGGGCACTTTCTCTGGTAAACCTAGTTCTTGCCGTCTGGCTGTACCAGGAGCAAACTCCTTTAAGTCCACTCCGTTGAGGATCACCCGCAGCTGAGATCGGGGCACCCCAATCTCGGCTAATTCTGCCGCTACCTTCTGGGATACGGCAATCACCACTTTTGCTCTCTGGAAGGCTTGTTTCTCCCAATAGGCGTTGACTGCCGTAAATAACCACTGATACCAACCATATAGATCTCGACGCAGACGGGAAATATGTACAGGCGAGCGCCACCAAGAACTGTGGACAAAATGTACTGCATTGATATCAGCCCTAGCCAGTGTAATGGCTCCGTTGACTTTGACTAAATCTAAGTTAGCCCCATGTCGATGTAACCAATCAGCACTCTGTTTGGCAAATATCAGATTTCGTAGCAATTCCGTTGGATATCCTTTCACTGGAATGGTAATCCAATTAACTTGGTGATTTTCTGCTATCTCTGGTGCTACTTCACTTGCTAATAATGTTAGGTTATGTCCCCGCCGAATTGCTTCTTGAACAATCTCGTAGTTTACTCTCCCTTGTCCATCACCTTTTCTGATTTTGTGAGTGACAATACATAGTTTCACTTATAGACTCCTAATAATTGATTAGTGAAAATCTGCGGCATAAAGCTTAGAATCAGAGCCACTAAAGTTCGCAAGTTAATTTTCTGTTCACTTAATGCCCGCCATAGATAAGGACGGGCAGCGGCTGCTTGCTGATCTCGTAATAACCCAATACCCAAAGTTGTATTGGCTTCTGACCATTTCTGTTGAAAGTAGGATTGAAATTCCTCCAGCCGAACATCTGCTATAAATCTTTGATAACAGAACATTTCAGTTTTAGCTTTGCGGATTTTTGCTTGCACATCCCGTCCTCCACTTAACATGGTCTCAGTTTGTTCATGAGCGCGATATCGTGTGAGTCTTTCTGGATAGTAGTAAGCTCCAAGACCAGAAATACAGCACAAATAAGTTAAATATAAATCCCACATCCCCCCAACTTCTAAGGGAATTTGATCCCAATCAATACAACTGGTACGAATTACACAGGCAGCAGCCATAGGTATACTTTTATCGACTAATCCAATTTTGGAAAAAGTTTGATGGATTCCTGGTCCTAGTTTATCTCGTTTAAAACCGGATGTATTTTCTTCGGTGCCAAGATAATTGATTTTCCCTTCGGAGTCGATAATGTATTGGTCACAAAAAGCTAGAATTAATCCAGAATTTGCTTCTAGAAGCGGTACAAGCTTAGTCAAAAAATCTTCATTCCACATATCATCATCATGAAGACTAGCTACATATTTACCCCGTGCCATTTTGAAGGCATAGAGCTGATTAGCCAGCATCCCTAAGTTCTGTGGTTGTCGCCAAAACCTAATCCGTGAATCACCGAAGGATTCAACAAGAGTTTGGGGACTTTCTGGACTACAATTATCAGAAACAATAATCTCAATATTCTGATAGGACTGCTGAATAGCACTAGCGATCGCTTGTTTCAAATACTCTGGTCGATTATAAGTGGGGATAATCACACTGACCAAAGGTTGTTGACTTTCTTGATTGGATAACATATCTGGCACTCCTTATTTAAAAATCACCTATCGTCTGTTCATAAATTTCCTGTAAATTCTGTTTGTGGGCATCTATAGTAAATTTATCCAACAATAAAGCATGACCTCTAGTGCCCATGTTGCGGCCTTTAGGATAATTTGTCGCTAATTCGTCAATGGCTGCCGCTAATTTGTGCACATCATTGGCTTCAACCAAAATACCAGTTTCTTGCTCTTGCAAGTATTCAGGAATTCCACCCACAGCACTGGCAATTATAGGTCGATAGTGAGCGTAAGCTTCCAGGGTTACTAAACCCGCAGGTTCAGGCCAGATACTCGGAAAAATCACTGCCAAACACTCTTGGTACAGTCGATTTAATTTGTCGGTCTGACACCAGCCATGCCAAGTAATTCTCTGAGTCAACCCCAGACTATTAGCTAACTTTTCTAACCGAGGTCGGTCCCAGCCTTCACCAGCAATATCTAAATGAATTTGCGGCTGTGTATGAACTAATGTTTTCAGCAGCCATTCTAGACCTTTATCCGGAACAATTCTGCCGACAAACAAGATGCGCTGATTTTTGTGAACCTCTAAACTCAAAGGATTAGTAGCAGTTTTCGGGAGAGAAATCCCACAATGGAGAGTTACAGTCCGCTCCGGAGGGACACCATGATTAATCAACTGTGTCCGCACATAGTGACTATTAGCAATAAAAGTAACTTTTAGCTGTCGGCAGATCTTCAGCACACCTTGGGTATGCTGGAATTCGCCTATGACTCTACCTGGTCTTCGAGTGCCACATTGAGCTGATAGTTTTCCCCAAAGACAACCCAAATAGGAGAAATTGTGCTGGCAAACTGTTTGCTGGCTCGATAGATATTTCGTACCGCTAGGACAATATAAGGAGTGATTATGAACCGTGAAGATGGCTGGACATTCTCCCGTCAACTGCAAAAGTAAATCGGGGCTGTGGATATGTAGCAATTTAAACTGTGTTTGGTCAAGATGTTGCAGAGACTGAATTACATAGTTGCTCACATTCGGGGGTCGGTTTTCCAGGAGAGAACCTAAATAAGTTTCCACTCCCCCATTACCACCGATATGAAAATTAGAACAATGATAAATTAAATTTAGAGAAACTGTGAGCTTTTCTTGTCCAACATTCGTGATTAAATTAAGCATAGAATAACACCCTTAAATGTAGCGGCTAAGTGCCAATTCTCTGTTGCCACTAATATCAAGACAATACTTACAGCAATTTGATATTAAACCCGCCACAAAAATAAATTCTAGAACGAACTCTAGGACTAGTTTTGATGATTTCTATCTGTGGCACGGTTGTTCAGAAACTGCTGTAATAATTAAGGAGAGAATAAAACCCCTACCTGTAGCCAAAACTTATGTCTGACATCACTTACATAATGTCTTAAAGCGATCTCTTCATGGGCGAACTTGTCTGGATAAATGAACTGATCCTCAACGCTCAAGACATACTTTTGTGAACAAAGGGGTTTACCATGGTTGTAGTGCATTGTCAGATGCACAAGTGTCTGTTCAGTGAAATAAATCGGGAGTTCTTGAAGATTAGCTAACCTTTCAATGGCTAAATCCCAATTTAACTGATGTTGAAATAGAATAAAACCCCCATTTACTGGATTTACTTTTTCCCCGTCATTCTCAATGATTCGCTCATCTAATGAACTAGAACAATCCGGTAGATAGCGGCAGTATTTATCACCTGAATTAGCTAAATCGACTAAGTCAATCCCCCCAGGAAAAAATAAAATATCAGAGTCTGTGTAGATAGTTGTTTCGTGAACAGGAATTGACATTAATGCCGACAACTTTTTACCCATAGGATGCATTTGGGCATAATCGGAAACACATTCAGGTAAATCTTTGTTGATAAATTTATCTAAGGGTATCACCTCGACACAAGGATGAATCCTGTAAAGTAAATTGCAACTAGACTGAGTGTAGCTACCATCAGAGATTACCGTGAATTTATTGGGAATACCAATGTAGCTGATAAATGAGCGAATACTTGCAACTTGCTCGGGTAAATCACGCTCACAGGATAGAGAATAAACACTTATGGGTACCTTTCGAGTCACGGGGACGGGGAGACTAATTACCTGAGCAATGATTGCTTTGTATAGAGAACGAATCGCTCTCCCTTGGATTTTAGCTGTATGATAGCCGATATTGACCATAGTTGAGAATAGAAAAAATTAAAACCGAAAACTCCAGATTTATCCTTCATCATGCATACGACCCATTTGATATTGAGTCTTATGATACTCCCAAAGCTTCCCCTGACACTCAAGTAATTCTTGATATCTACCCTGTTCAACTATCCGTCCTTGTTCCATAACTACAACTTTATGAGCTTGAGCAATAGTGGAGAGACGGTGAGCGATGGTGATGACAGTTCGACCAACAGCAAGCTTGTCTAAAGACTCCTGAATCAATCGCTCGGTGACAGAATCTAGGGCACTTGTGGCTTCATCTAAAATCAATATTTCAGGATCGCGTAGGAGAGCGCGAGCAATAGCAATTCGTTGGCGTTGTCCACCGGATAAGCGAACACCCCGATCCCCTAATTGGGTATCAAAACCTTCAGGCATTTGTTCAATAAACTCCAGGGCATTCGCTAATCGAGCCGCTTCACGAATTTCAGATTCCTCTATTCCAACTATGCCATAGGCAATATTATTCCTCACAGAAGTATTGAAAATAAATGTGTCTTGGCTGACAACAGCGATTTTACTCCGCAGGGAGTTGAGTCGAAATTCGCGAATATCCACTCCGTCGATCAGCACATGACCTTCTACAGAATCATAAAACCGGGGAATTAAATCAATTAATGTACTTTTTCCGGCGCCGGTTGCTCCCACAAGGGCTGTAGTTTTCCCTTTCTCAATACTCAGAGTAATATTGTTGAGTACCAAATTATCAGCATCATAACCAAAGTCCACAGATACTACATCAATTGAATACTTTAGTCCCGGAAATTCCAATTTACCATCTTGTAAATAAATTTTATTGTCAGTTCTCAAAAGCTCCTTAATATTATCCATTGCCCCGTGCAGTGTACTCAAGTGCGCTCTGGTGCCGTTAATATCCTGAACAATGGGGACAACACGAAACAGCACAAAGAAAAATGTTAATAGAGAAGCAACCTGTAGTGTGCCATTGACAACGAAAACCGTGAATGCAAAAATAATCATCCCAATCAGAATTGTACTTGCTATACCTTCAGCTAGAGGTCTGACGAGGGCCCAGATTAATACAACTTTTTTGGAAGTAATGAATACTTGATTACTAGCACTATAGAACCGTTGCCGCTCAAATTCTTGAGTAGAAAATGCTTGAACTGTACGAATACCTGTGATAAATTCTATAGCTGTTGAAGTAAAATTTCCATTAGCAATGGAAGTACTAAAACTGGTTTCTCTAGCTTTAGCATTTAGTGTTGATAGTCCTACTCCAATTAGTGCAAATAACAGGAAGGCAAGGATTGAAAGCTGCCACGACAGCAGAAACATTGATATGAAGTAAATCGTAGTTGTCATGCCTCTAGTCATCAAAAATGAGGCGCCACTAAACCACTGTCTGACTCGCTCGATCTCAGTGGTAATGCTATTGATTAATTCACCACCACGAGTTTTAGCAAAATAGCTCAGTGGTAGTCCTTGCAACTGCTCAAAAATTTGTTTACGTAGGCGATCTGCTATATATAATTGAGCTGTTTCCGTGTATACTTGTGCCAAATAATTGAATCCGACCCGCAACCAAGTACTTAATAAAATCAGTAGAGAAATTCGATAAAGTCTGTTAATAGCTGATGTGTTAGCAGCTAAAACCCAGATATCAAACCAGGCAATTCCTGTTTGAATTGGTTTAGCATCAGGAGCAGTTAAACTTTGCAGAAAAGTGAGCAAAAATCCAACACTTAAACCCTCAAATGTCGCTGCAAATAATGAAAAACATATAGCGAGAATGGCAGTTTTTTTGAAGTATTTAAACTCTTGCAAAATCAAGTAGTTTTCTTGCCAAGATCTATTGGCTTTAAGCAAATTGTAAAGTAGTTGAGAACATGGAAGAGGCATGAGCATTTCTAACAATAGTTTTGCAAAGTGGGGAGTAGGTTCTCCCCCTAATATAAAATCCCTCAATCCCCAATCTAAAATCTAAAATTGGCTAATAGTTGGGACCCTTCTTCTACCTCCCATGAACTTGGAGTTTCTGAGAGTTTATTGAGTTGTTTTTGGTTAGCTGAAGTCAACTGTACTGCATCCGCTAAGGTCCAATATTGGGGACCGATTAGACTGATATCACCTTTGATTACATTCCACAATAAGAGCAGATTACCTAGACCAGATTTACCTAGCCAATACCCTAGTAGTGTCACATCTTGAAATTTCATTAGTAAAAAGAGTTTACCCGACTCTCCAACATGCCACTCCCGGGAACAAAGCAACTTTGGGGAGTAAACTCGCATCAGCAACAGTAGCCCTAGGATGACTGGACTCATGATTAGCAACAATATTAGGGCTATGAACCAGTTAATTGACCACCGCAATCGCCACCAAAATCGGCTATTTTGTCTCAGTGGTTTACGACCCGTAGGCAGACACAGAAATATGGGCTTATGAGCTTGAAGACAGGCATCGGCCCAGAACCGCAGCCAATTCTCACCCAATCTAGGATCTATGGTGACCAAATTGGCTGGAGAATGCTTCAAGCACTCCACCAACAATTGTTGTTTTGCCAATGAAGGCAGATAGGGCTGCTTCACCTGTCCCGCAGGCTTCACCAACAACTGATCTCGTCTCCATAAAAGTGAGCAGTAAGAATGCTGCTGAGATATGGTATGATTTTTTGGCGGACTAGGGATAATTGAAGTTGTCATATCGTTATTTCTCTACAGCTTGTTGCAGTACTAGTTGTTTTTGCTCGGTATATGGCACGTATGTAATTGAAGAGTCAGATACGCCATTAGCCACAACCCCAATCAGGTTTAGTTTACTCAGCATTGCTGTAGCCTGGGTGAGATGAGTCCGTGTCACCCTACTAACACTTGCCATCATCACTACACTGCGACAAGATGATGCTGTGAGGATCGCATCCACAAAACCGAGAACTGGTGGAGCGTCGATGAGGACTAAATCATAGTTATCCTCAAAGATTGCCATCAGTTGCATCATCCGTGGAGAACTTAAAAGATTAGCCGGGTCAGCAGGCATTGGTCCAGCAGTTAAAATGTCGATATAGAGTGAGCCGGAGTATTGGACACCAACCTGATGAGGTAGGGTGACATCGCTTGCCAGCAGGGTTGATAGCCCTTGTTCATTGGGAAGATTGAGCTGCTTGTGCAGGCTGGGGGCACGTAGATTGGCATCAATCAAGAGTACTTTTCTGTGCAGACGGGCGGCACTCATTGCCAAGCCCAAGGCCAAACTGGATTTCCCCTCATCTGGTAAAGCTGAAGTCACCATCAAAGACTTCAAACTCGAGACAGTACTGAGAAGTTCAATATTTTTATAAATCAAGTCCAACGATTCCCAGTGTTGTGGGGAGTGGAGTACTTGAATTGTCCAGGGGGCGAGGACTTCTGGTTTACCAAAAGGTAGCTTAATGACTGATTCTCTCCTGTTAGCAGGTGGTAATTTAGGAGTAGTTCCTAACAACGGTAGGGCAAATTGCTTTTCCAACTCCGCGGTGGTGTGAACAAAGTCATCAGATGCTTCGCGAATAAACACGGCAATTCCACCTAACATGAACCCTACTACTGCTCCTAATAATAGGTTTTGGTGGAGGTTAGGGCTGATTTGTTCGCCCTTTTCCGGTTCCTCGACAACTTCCCAATTAAATCCACCTTTTGCCAGTTCCTGTTGTAATTGTTGCTCTGCCTTCAACAATTGTTCTAATCGTTCACGACCAAATTGTAATTTTGGCAGGATCCGATTGTAATAGTCCAGCAAAGCTGGAAAGCGTTTGAGTTGTGAACGCAACTCATTCTCTTTCTGGGCCAAAGTTTGGTCACGGGCCGCTAAAGAAACTATGTTTGTCTGGGTTTCAACTAGCTGACCTGCCAGATTCAGATCAATCTGCCCCAGCTGTCCCTGTTGCAGGAGATTGTCCCCAGAAGTGGATACACCAACCACAACTCCACCTAAAGTCCTGCTCACCTCCTTTTGTAAAAGAACTTTTTGACTTTGAAGTTGTTCTTTGAGCCTTTGCACATCTGGTGTGTTATCCGTGAAGCGCAGGCGTTCCTCTGCTAGGGCTAACTCCGTTTTCTGGATTTCGTTGAGTAGGGCTTGGTAGCGAGTAGACTCACTCAGACGGGAAGACACTAGCGCATTTTCCGGGGAACGGTTGAGTTCTTGTTCCAAGGCTTTTTGCCGTGCTAAAGCCTCCTCATACTGAGAGCGTGTTGACTCTCGTTCCTGCTGAATACTGTTCAAATCCGTCTCAATGTTTTTAGCTTGTGACTCAGGATCTATTAAATCTTGGCTTTTACGAAACCGTTGCAGGTTAGCTTCAGATGCATTCACATCATCGCTGGCTTGTCTCAACTGTTCTCTGATAACTTGCAGCCCTTTTTGCAACCGTAAATCTTGCTCTTGTTTGTTGTATTCTACATAGACTTGTCGGATCGCAGTCAAGACTTTTTTTGTCTTCTGCGGATCTTCATCAGTATATTGAACTTGAAAAATTTTCGTGGCAATATTATCGTCTTTGGTTCTGAGTTGATCGAGGACTAGAAAATTTTGCAGTGCGTCTACAGTGATATTGGGATACTCAGGCAGAAGTTTATCAACCGCTTTTTGCATCAGTCCAGAACTCTTCATGAGATTGAGCTGGGTTGCCGTATCTATCTCCACATCAGAGTCGGTAAACTGATTTCCTACTCCAGATTCTTCTGGTTTACCTTGATAGTTAGGTTCTACGAGTAGTTGCATTGAGCTTCTATACGTAGGATTTGTTCTCAGAGTTATGATGCCTGCGAGAACAGTTGAACTAAGAAATACTACTAAAAACCAGGGAAATCGCCGGACAAATATCGCCAATATTTGTCCATAAGTAGATTCTTTTTCTAGATGGGGATTTAGACTATTTTGAATCACGCTTATTATCCTTATAACAGATCAAAAATCACTAATAATATGGCTAACTACGCTACACCAATAATTTGCTCAACTTTCCGAAAAAAGACTGCTTCAGAGAAGCAATTTACGGCATGGTTGCGAATGTTTTCGTAATTCCATACTATTTCTCTAGCCTCTAGTAATGCACTCTGCAAGGATTCTGGTGTTTGTCTTTTAAAAAAGACTCCTGTTTTCCCAGGTATTTGGGTATCCAATACACCCCCAGCTCCATAGGCAATAACTGGTGTTCCACTGGCATTTGCTTCTATCGGTACTAATCCATAGTCTTCTAGCGCCGCCACAATTATCGATTTCGCTTGGGAAAACAACTCTTTACGCTTTCTGTCACTGACGTGCCCTAAAAACTTAATATTGCCTAAGGCTTTTGATTTTAACCTTTCTTCCTCTGGTCCGTCACCTGAGATTAATAACTGCCACCCTAGCCAATTGAAGGCTTCAATGATCAGATCCAGCCGTTTATAGCTGATCATCCGCGCTGATGCTAAGTAGTATTCATCTTTGCGCTCGGAAAAAATAAATTTGCTCGTATCAATTGGGTAGTTAATGACCACTGCCTGTTTGTTGTAAATCTTTTGAATCCGACACGCCACAACACTGGAATTGGCAATGTAAAGGTCTGGTTCCTGGGCATATTTCAGGTCTACATCTCTCATTAGTTGAAACACCTGTTCAATTAATGGGGCAAAATAACGATAGTCTCCATATTGTCGTAAATACGTTTTTGTATCCCACAGGAATCGGGTCACATTATGACAAAAACAAATATGGCGCGCATCTGGCCGCTTTCTTACTGCTTTAGCGAAACTGGTGCTACTACTAATAATTAGATCATAGTCTTGTAGATTTAGAGTCCTAAAGGCGGTAAAGTAAAAGGGTGCCATTAACCGAAAATACTTCGCTGCACCTGGAATCCCCTGTAAGAATGTTGTGTTGATGATCCGCTCCCCTAAGTCAATTGTTTTTTGTGGCTCATATAAAGACGTGAAAATGTCTGCTGTTGGGTAGCGTTTACACAGCAATTCAAACACACGCTCTGCACCACCGCGCTGGGTTAAGTAATCATGGACGAGAGCAATTTTCATGATTTATTTTGGTCTCATCTATCAACTAGATTTAGAACGAAAATATCCACTATTCAGAAGTCAGATGTAAAAATCTGACCTCTGAATGATGATGGATGTGATTACCTCACAGTCGCTAAGACTTTTGATGGTGCAAAATAAGCTGTTTGTTCCGCTCTTAGTTTGTCACAAAGTCTACCTACTGGTAGTTCTATATCCTCATATGTAAGGACTTGATCTTGAAGAATATCTCGCTTTAAGCGACATCCTTCCGCTATTCCCATTGGTAATAAGTTATCTTGATAGACAATGTCTGAATTTTCGCATTGACCGTAGGTCATATAACCACCAATACCATCAATAGTCTCCCCAGCTTGAAGATTGATTTTAGCAGTGGTAATAACATCGACCATTGGCCCGGCCAAGGGAGACAGAACAGCATCTTGAAATAGGACTGCACGAGCTATTGAAAAGGGCAATTCAAAGTGGCAAAGGTGATAAGGGGTGTAGAAGCTATAGAGGGGACCTTCACCCAATTTGTAGAGGTTAAGATAATGGCGCTGTTTGGGGTCTTCGTGGGCAGCAAAAATAAATACCCCTGGATTTGGTTTGGCACCGACAACATAATCAACAATACCACCTAGTTTTTGCAGTTCTTCTATGTCGTAGAGTTTGCAAAGTTCGTCAACATGACCTGTAAAATTTTGTCCGGTCATACCACGTTTAGCTACTTTCATCCCCGTCGCATTAGCCACAATTGCTTGCTCAAAGGAAATCTTACTCCCATCAGCAAAGCTAGTCACCATCTGGGGTTTTTGTCCCCAGCGTTGGGCAAAACTAATTTGGGTAGTGGGGTTGCGGTATGGATCTTGAAGACCTTTAATATTGCCGCAGAGCAAGGGAGTTAAACCAATACCCTTGACAAACCGATACAGGTTCATTTCTACCCCTGGTTGGTCACCATCACAGGCAGTGAGAATCACCCCAGCACTATCTGCATATACCTTAAGGATCGGACCGATAGTACCATCAAGTTCGGCATTCATCAAAATGATATGCTTTTGGTGGGCGATCGCTCTCATGACTATGTGGGCAGCAAATTCAATTGTACCTGTAACCTCAATCAAGGCATCTATACCATCTGCTTGACAGAGCAACATGGCATCTTCAGTGACAGCAAATTGCTTGTTAGCGATGGCATCTTCTAAATCGGTTATAGTTGAGACAATTGAGGTATCGGTAATTCCGGCTTCTAAATAAGCTTGTTTAGCCGTGTCAATGTGACGATTAGAAATAGCTACTAATTCTATACCGGGGACAGAATTAATAATTTGATTAGCAATCCCTCGACCCATAAAACCAGCACCAATCATCCCGACTCTAATGGGCTTGCCTGCTGCGGCACGGGCTTGTAAGGCACGATCAACAATTATCATTTACTACACTCCTTATCAAGTACTCAAGGCTACTTTCTTTTGCTCATGATTTTCGATAATTTGCTCTACAGCACTGCGGTAAGCTTGAGCAAACTTTTCTTTGCTATGATTAGTTCTGGCATATTCCCATGCCTGACGAGACATCAGTTTTAGGTCTTCTACAGGCAAATTAGCAATCCTTCTCACTGTGGCTTTGATTTCTGTCAGGGAAAGGTTGGCTAAAATTACGCCAAAATTATGCACATCTACCCCAGACTCATAACTTAAAATTGGAATTAATCCGGCTTGTAAACAGGTGATTACTGCACCTGCCTGCCCCTCAGAAACAGAAGGGTATACAAGTCCTAGACAGTTATTAGTCACTTTTAAAAAGTCAGGGCTGCTAACATCAATCCACCCGTGGGTATGGATATTAGGGGTTTCATACAGTTCTTTATGGAAGGCTTTCTCAAATTCCTGATCATTACTAATTGGTCCACAAACCGTTAAATGGTATTCCGGCATTTCGGCAAAGGCATCGAGAACTAAATCCAATCCTTTGAGGACCAACGCACTACCACCAAACCAGAGGAAATTCTTCCTCACCGTAGCAAAATCTTTCTCCTCTGGATACGGATAAACCAAGGAGGAAGAAATGGGAATCTGAAACATTGGCTTGTTGGCATACTTGAATGTATTGACTGTAAAATCATTCCCCAATACAGTGGCATAATCGGCGTATTCAATTCCTAAATTTGGCACCTCATATCGTTGGGGACGGAGGGTAATACCTTTACGCTGTTGCAATTCTAGAAGTCTACTACATTCAGCAGCATTGCGAAATACCATATTGGCAATATCAACGTGAAAAATTTTCACGCAATCCGGATTCAGTTTTGGGGCTAGAGCTTCTAGGCGATGGCGGATGTCAATAAAAAAGGCGTAGTCTTTTTGCGGAACGAATTTATCATTATGGAATTGGATAACATCAACGTTATAGCCTAAATCTAAAAAGGTTTGGGCAATGAGCAAACATTCCCAGTTCCAACTTTGGTCATTGGGAATAGGCTGATTGGGTTTTAATAGAAACGGTTCAATGCGGTAGGAAAGAAGTACATTCCCCTTGGTAGGCTCTTGTGGTCTGAGGGAAACAACTTGCATTTTTTGGAGATAATCAATGCGAGCTTTAACCTTTTTGAGCAGAAAGGAAATCGAATTACTAACAAGGAAAATCATTTCAGGTAGCTATATCATTTAGTTAAGGCTAGGCAGATGGTAGAGGCACTAGTCTTCTAACTAGATAACGTGAAAGCCTTTTCTTGCAGGCGGTTAATTGGCAATCAGATGGTTTTACTACCCACACTCATCATTCTCAGCAAAGGCCAATTTAAATCTTTATCAGAAATTTCTGTCACATCTAAAGGCCAATCAATATTAAAAAATGGGTCATTATAACGGAGACCCTGCTCATATCCCGGTGTATAAAACTCACTTACCAGATAAATGATTTCCGTGTCATCTGTGAGTGTTTGATAGCCGTGGGCAAACATTTCGGGAACATATAAAGCCCGGCGGTTATCTGCGGTTAATTCTATGCCGATATGTGATAAGAAAGTAGGAGATTCGGGACGCATATCAATAATCACATCATAGATTGCCCCTTGAGTGCAACGAATTAATTTAGTTTCCGTTGCCGGGGCAGTTTGATAGTGCATTCCGCGCACAGTACCCCGTTGATGATTGAAGGCAAGATTGGATTGAGCAATAGCTGGTTTTAAACCGTGAGCTACAAATTCTTGAGCGCAAAATGTCCGAGCAAAAAAACCGCGAGCATCGGATTTTTTTTCTAGGTCAATAATAAATGCGCCGGGGAGATTGGTTTCTGTAAAGATCATATTAGTTAGTAGCTATGTATTTACCAAAAGATTTGGCTTGGTAAAAGTATCATCATGGTATTGTGTACACAGTTCCGGTCGTTTTGGTGGATTAGCTGTATAGGTAAAAAATAGGGTAGAACGCGCTTGGGTCCTAATAGTGCCGTGATGTAAGATTCTTCTGGTATCGGCAAAAATTACGGTGCAGGCTTTACCCAGGCAGGACCTCCAGGTAGATTGAGGAATAATTTTACTTAGTTTTTCATCCTTAATCCCTAGATAATTAGATTTTCTCAGTTCCGAGTCAACCCAATAATCGCGCAATTTTCCTAGGAAGCTATGCGGTGAGGGAATATATTCAAAAGGCCCATGTTCCTCGCTGACATCGTGCAAGTAGATAATGACTTTAATCATCCGTCGATCTTCAGCATCTTTATGCCAGAGTAGGGTTCCCGATTGTTGCTGATTAGGGAAATCTTTCCGCAAGTGTACCCCCTGAAAAGCTATAGGTAATCCTATATAATTCTCAATAATTTTTTGCAGTCGCTCTTCAATGCCCCAGTTAAAGAATTCTGGCAAATCCGTAACTGTATAAATTTGCGGTAACTGATAGCCTGGTTGAATATCCCATGGAGTCAAAAGACTGGACATATAACTGTTAGCAGTAGCTAAGAGGTTTGGAGTCGATGCCAAACTCAACTCAGCTAAAGATGTAATGTAAACACCTTCTTGTTTGAGGGTATCAACAATTAAGCGATCGCCTGCTGATAATACAGGTAACTTCCTCCTATGCTGTGCTAAAGCTACTCTATAACTTAATTCGGGGATAACGCTACTAATCATGACATATCTACATTTATTGCTGATAGTTCTGGATATTTGGCGTAGAGGTTTGACTACGCATCACCTCAAAGGCAGCTCGAACAACCAAAGCTAAAAAGGGAACTACCGTTTTAATGGCAGATACAGGCCATCTTCTCAAGGCACCCAAGAAAACCTTTAAGTTAACGCTGCGGAAGTTATGCAGCAGCATGCGGCGGCAAAACTGCTGAGAATAACCGTGTTCCTCTAATTTCAAAATTACTTCGGGTATATGTTTGTACTGCATTAATAGTGCAGATTTTGGTTCTTTTTGCCAATAACTTACACCGACAATACACTCAAGATAGGTATCTTTGGTAACTATCACATTCCCCTGGGCAGCACAATACCCAACTAAATAGCCAAGGTATATCCAATTATTCACACCCTCTGGCCAAAGTTCTATGGCTCTGTGGACAATATCTGTGCGAAATATGGTCGATGACAGAAATATTACAGCACCAACACTTGTTTGAAAGCTATGTTCAAAGATTGCCTTGCCGTTGCCGTTACCATCTTCACTATCAATGTCAAACCAGCGGTTACCAACTATTGTTGGTGGGTGGACTGGTAACCCAGTAATTTTGTCACGACCGGAAAAGTTAAACAACAACAGTGATAGGTTTTCAATCTGTTTAATTTTGCTCAATATATAGGGAATGGTTCGGTCTTGAATCGGATCATCGTCCCCAATGGTCCAGACATATTTAGTAGTAGCTGCACCCAAGCAATAAGTTATATTCTTAACCACACTTATATTGTGGCTATTTTTGTTGGTTCTAAATGTGATATTGCTCAGAATCCCTTGCCATTTTTTGATGACTTCTTGAGTATTATCTGTGGAGCAATTATCAGAAACTAAGATTTCGCACTCAGAAGCATAATCTTTGCTCGCACCAGCTAGCCATGCTAATTGTTTGTCCAGTAATTCTGCCCGATTGTAAGTAGGAATGGCAATTGTGAGTAATTTAGTCATCTTGGCTAGAGTTCTAGTGAGTGAAGTATTACACCCTTGGTAAAAAATTAAAGCTTACGCAGTCAAGGTCAATTCCCACTTAGGGGAGGAGCAAACTTGGATATCAGGAATTGGCACAATAAACTGACCGCCCCACTCCCCAATAAACGCCATCTGGTCCATAATTTCCTCCTTGAGATTCCAAGGCAAAATTAGCAAGTAATCTGGTTTCGTTTCCCGAATTTTGTCAGGATGCAAGATTGGGATACAAGTTCCTGGGAGAAATAATCCCTGTTTATGGGGGCTGCGATCTACAGTGTAATCAATAAAATCCCTACCGATCCCACAGTAGTTGAGCAGTGTATTAGCTTTAGCTGGAGCACCATAGCCAACTATCGATTTACCTGCGGCTTTGGCTGCTAACAGAAAATTTAAGAGCTTAGATTTGGTTTCTTTAACTTTTTCGCCAAAGCAAAGATATGTGTCTAACTGATCTAATCCAGCAGCTATTTCCTTCGCTTTAAGTTGGTAAATGCGGTTGCTACAAGCCAATGCTTCACTATCACCACAGGGGAAAGATGTGGCAGTATCATGTTTCCCATAGATTCTCAACGAACCACCATGAGTTGATAACTCTTCCACATCAAAGAGTGTCAGTTTGTGGGCAGCGAAAATTTGCTCAACTGCAAGAAAGGAAAAATAAGAAAAATGCTCGTGGTAAATAGTGTCAAACTGATTTTGGGCAATTAACTGTAATAGATGGGGAAACTCCATAGTAAATATCCCCTCTGATTTTAAGATCATCTTCATCCCGGCAACAAAGTCATTGAGGTCGGGTACATGTGCTAAGACATTATTACCTAACAACAAGTCAGCTTGTTGGTGAGCTACGACTAATTCCTGAGCTGTCTGCACGCCAAAAAACTTAGTGATGCTGGGAATACCTTTGGCTATAGCAACCTCAGCTGTATTGGCAGCTGGTTCTATTCCTAAAACCGGAATCCCCTTGGCATGAAAGTACTGGAGTAGGTACCCATCATTACTGGCAATTTCAATTACCTGGGTGCGGGAATTAAGACCGAATCTCTTGATCATCAACTCAGTATAAGCTTTGGAATGTGCCAGCCAACTCTCCGAGTAAGAAGAGAAGTAAGCATAGTCACCATCACCAAAAATGTGATCTGGAGATTCAAATTCTTCTAGCTGTACCAATAGACATTGATTACAGACGTATGTATGCAGAGGATAGAATTTTTCGGCTGCAAGTACCTGTTCTGATGTTAGGTAATCATTAGCTATGGGAGAAAGACCTAAATCCACAAAAGTATGTTGCAGTGGATGGCTGCAAAAACGACAATTAGTCCCCATCTCAAAACCCTTCCTACTTGCTCCAAAAGAAATCTTGGTCAATTTGCTGAGTCCGAATCAGATACTCTAGCTGCTTTAAGCGGGTGAATCCTCGAAACAGAAAAGTACCTTCCGTCAGTTCAATCTGACTAAACAACTTAAATAGTTGTTCAGCACCACCTTGGGCGTTCCACTCGCACTTAAACCCTGGTAGTATGGTGTTGATTTTCTCGAAGGAGACTCGATAGCTCCGGTTGTCTGCCCCGTTACTCCCAAAGGACAATTGACAGCCAGGGAAAACATGAGCAATGATTTCGGCGATATCTTTAACTCGATAGTTATTTGCTGTATCACCTACGTTGAAGATTTGATTATGTACGATATCTCGTGGTGCTTCTAAGGTGCAAACAATGGCTTTGCAAATATCTAGGGCATGGACTAATGGCCGCCAAGGTGTCCCATCACTGGTCATTTTAATCTCTCTGGTAGTCCATGCTAGCCCTGCCAAGTTATTTAAAACAATATCAAATCGCATCCTGGGGGAAGCACCAAAGGCCGTGGCGTTTCGCATAAAGGTGGGGGAGAAGTCGTCATCGGCCAGCGGCTGGATATCTCGTTCCACTAAGGTCTTACATTCTGCGTAGGCAGTTTGGGGATTCACGGGTGATTCTTCCGTCAGATCTCCCCCACTAGCAACGCCGTAGACACTGCACGAAGACATATAGACAAAGCGACGGACACCCACTACCTTAGCTAGGTTAGCCAGACGAACAGAACCTTGATGATTGATTTGGTAGGTAATATTGGGTGATAACTGGCCGGTAGGATCATTGGAGAGTTCCGCTAGATGAACTACCGCTTCCACACCTTGTAAATCTTCAGGGGAGATATGGCGGATATCTTTATTCAGGGTTTTAGGTGTTACATCCGTGCCATTATATAACCAACCCACTTTATAAAAACCAGTATCTAAACCGATAACTTCATGGCCCCTTTCCATTAATAAAGGAGGGAGTAAGGAACCAAGGTAGCCTTCTGTTCCAGTGACTAATATCTTCATCGCTCTTTATTCCTATAGAGTAATACCCGCCATTCGTGCCCCAATTGCTCTGCCAATTTCTAGAGAAGAAGTTGCCGCTGGAGAGGGAGCATTGCAAATATGGATAGAATTTGCACCTTCAACGATTAAAAAATCATCAACTAGAGCGCCATTACTCATCAGTGCTTGGGCACGGACTCCGGCATGAGTGGGGACTAAATCTGCTGCCTGGACTTCTGGAATTAGTTTCTGTAAACTTCTGACAAAGGCGGCTTTACTCCAAGAACGAATCATTTCTTGAATTCCTTCGGGAGCGTGTTTTGCTGCTAGTTTCCAGAAACCAGGATAGGTGATAACTTCAGCCAAATCTCGCCAGTCAAAGTCACTTTTTTTGTAGCCTTCTCGTTTGAAACTCAAGACCGCATTTGGTCCTGCGTGGACGGTACCATCAATCATCCGGGTGAAATGGACACCTAAAAAGGGAAAATTGGGATTGGGAACTGGGTAAATCAGATTCTTGACTAGATAGCGTTTTTCTGGGACCAGTTCGTAGTACTCCCCACGAAAGGGGACAATCTTGGCTTGGGGTCTGACTTTCGACAATTGAGCTAGGCGATCGCTATGCAATCCACCACAATTAATCAAGAATCGAGTGGCAAAACTGCCGTTATTTGTCTCTAATATCTGGTTGTCGCCACTGTGGCAGATCCCGTACACCTTCGTATTTAAACGTAGTTCTCCCCCTTGTTGTTGAATTAACTCGGCAAACTGCCGACATACTTGCTTGTAATTGACAATGCCTGTGGAAGATACGCGAATTCCCCCTACACAGCTGACATGCGGCTCAATTTCTTTGACTGCTTCGGGGCTAATTTTCTCGACTTCTAGACCATTTTCTAACCCTCGGTTGTAGAGATTGTCTAACTGGGTTAACTCTTGCTCTTCAGTTGCAACGATCACCTTACCGCAAACTTCATACTCGATTCCGTACTCTTGGCAGAACTCCACCATCGAGCGATTACCTTCACGGCAGAATTTAGCCTTGAAACTCCCTGGCTTGTAGTAAATACCAGAGTGGATGACACCACTATTATTACCAGTTTGGTGAAATGCCCATTCCCCCTCTTTTTCTACCACTAATATTCGAGCGTGAGGATAGTTTTTACTTAAAGTTACCCCTGTAGATAACCCAACTATTCCGCCACCAATAATTGCAAAATCATACATAGGAGTGATCTACCATACTTTCCAGGGAGCATTACCACTTTGCCAAAGACTCTCTAGGTAGTTTTTATCTCTTAGAGTATCCATTGGTTGCCAAAAACCACTATGCTTAAAGGCCGCTAACTGTTCCATAGCAGCTAGCTTTTCCAATGGTTCCTTTTCCCAGACGGTGGTATCATCAGCAATAAAGTTGATTACCTCAGGTTCTAAGATAAAGAAACCACCATTCACCCAAGCACCATCACCTTCAGGTTTTTCCGCAAACTTAGTGATTTTAGTTTGTCCTTCCCCTAGGGAGATAGCACCAAAGCGACCTGCTGGTTGAACAGCACTCAGGGTAGCTAGGGTTTTTTGTTCTTGATGGAATTTAATTAGCTCAGTGATATTGATATTACTCAGACCATCACCATATGTGAAACAAAAAGTCTCATTGCCAATATGCTCCCTGACTCGCTTGAGGCGACCACCTGTCATTGTGTTATCACCTGTATTCACTAAGGTAATCCGCCAAGGTTCAGCATATCCAGAATGCACATTCATTTGGTTAAATCGCATATCAAAGGTTACATCGGACATATGCAAAAAGTAGTTGGCAAAATACTCCTTAATTACATAGCTTTTATAACCACAACAAATAATAAAGTCCTTAATCCCGTATGTGGAGTAAATCTTCATTATGTGCCACAGGATTGGTTGACTGCCAATCTCAACCATCGGCTTGGGTCTGATACTAGTTTCTTCGCTGAGGCGCGTACCAAGTCCTCCGGCTAAAATCACCGCTTTCATGCTATTACCTCGGAGATTTTTTTCAATTACTATTTATGTCTATCGAGAAGAATAGAATGCACGAGGAAGAGAGAATAATTTTATTTTTGTAGGTACTTATTTCTCTCTATAAACTATCTAGAATTAATTTAGCTATAATTTGAATCTAAAATATAAAGGAAAGATAAATTAAAATGCTTTATCTGTAAAAGGTTGATAAACCTATGGGGATGAGCCTCCCCAGGTTTGCTATATTACTTATTTCCTAACATAAATAAAGTATCACATTTATTTTCTGCAACCACACAGATACTACTAATCGCTTGTTGATAACTATCCATATCGTCTTGTTCCAGGGATATTTTCGCAGCTGTCCGTAAATCTTCAATTGCTTGAATGCGATTTTTGCTAGCTTCATTTTCCCCATATTGGGCAAGTTCATAGTGAACCATACCTCGCTTGATATAGACCTTTACGAGTTTAGGGTTAATAGTTAATGCTCGACTGAAATCAGCAATTGCTTGTTTGTATTCTCGGGTATAATTGCTGCTATATTGAGCAACTTGGTAACGGACTACACCCCTTTGAAAATAAGCCTCTGCTTTCGATGAATTGAGAGCGATTGCTCGGGTAAAATCAGCGATAGACAGGTTAAAATCTAGTAGAGAGTCGCTCCTATATTTAGCAAGTTGATAACGCACAATACCCCTTCTGACGTAAGCTTCTGCTTCATTTTTATCGAGTTTGAGAGCATGATTAAAATCAACAATTGCCTGATGATATTCCTCGTCAGGATCGCCACTATAGTCAGCAAACATAAAGTAGGCATTACCTCGGTTGACAAAGGCATTGACTTCATGGGGATTGATTTGTAGGGCTTGATTATAATCGGCGATCGCACCTTCAAAGTCTTTGAGGTTGTAGCGGGCATTGCCCCGGTTGATCATCGCTTTCGTATTTGTCGGGTCTTGTTGAATAGCTTGGGTAAAATCAACCACTGCTTGCTCGTAATCTCGTGCTTTGTAGGCAGTCTCTCCCTGCTCATAGTAATTGATCAAACTGGGTAGGTGAGTCGGGTGATTGTCTGTTTGAGACATTAGGGATTGTTGACTATAAGCATTGGCAGATACAAAGGGACGAGTAAATTTGATCATCAGGTCTAAATACCCCAAGAAACCAAGACCTAGTAAGCTAAAAGCTAGTGGGTACAATCGGGGCTTTTTGGCAGGTTGAGGCACAGGGATGAAGGGGGGTTGCAGTCGGGTCCTGGATGGTTGGAGATGGGTCTTAGAGATGATTGCCTCTAGGGATGGAAAAGGGTCACGTCCCCCTAACTGTAAGGTGCGTTCACACCAAGGACATTTGGGGAGGTGATGATGGAAGTAATGCTGGGGATTAACAGTACAAGTGGTCAGACTATATTCAACTTCAGCTAAAGTTGACAACCAAGCTTGAGCACTGGGGCGTAAATGAGGATTATGGTGGCCATCCTCAAAACATCTGACAAATAACTCCCGTAAACTAGGATGGAGAATTTCCCAAGGTGGGGAAATTGGTGTTGGCATGTAGGGGACTTGTCGCTTGTAACTATAGGTAAAATGACCAGCCACAATCCGTGCTTCGTAGGGAGGTGGTTCAGGGACACCCTGAAAGATACCGGAAAATGGATGGGTACCTTCCATTAACAGTTGAAAAATCAGCACTGCCAACCCAAAGAGATCATGGAAGTTTTCCCGATCATATTGGGCAAAAGTTTTATTCTGGAGTTCTGGTGGTGTAAACTCCGGTTTGCCAACGGCACAGCGGTAAATAATATTCTGGTCTGGGTCACGCACTTGGAATGAATCGGTGTCTACCAAAGTCACTAGTGCAGTGTTACTGACTAGAATATTAGACTCATTGACATCGCCAATGCAATAGTTACTGGTGTGCAAAGCCCCAAAAGCAGCCGCGAGATTCCGCGCTGTCCGCAGCAAATACTGATAGTTAAATAATGGACAGTGTTGGCGCCGGGTTCTAGGATTGTAAAAGTCAATAATCGGCCGCATCCCCTGAATCCGGGGCATGAGAAACCCAACAATGCGATCGCTCCCATCTGCGGCTAGGAGGAGATATTGTGGCCAGGCAATGGAGGTATGCCCTAAACCCACTGTGGGGTTTTCCGGTGGATGGGCAAGCATGGCCCCTAGTTTGGCGGCGTGGGCATTAGTCGGCTGGTGATATACCTTAGCGACTAAATTGTCGTCAGATGGAACTGCATAGATACAAGCTTCACCACCGCGCCCTAGACTGACGCTGAGGTTGAGAATTTCTCGCTTGGGGAGACAACGTATTACCTGCATGATAGGATTAGGTTTGCAAAAGGTTATTTCCAATGCCCATGGTCCCGAATACACCAATAATCAGCGTCAAGTCATCATCTGTACGTTGTGTAATTCTCTCGGACCCTAAAAACTTCGATAACTGTTCCTTGGCCACCGTTGGATTTTCAGCCTTCATGGCAAAGTTAAACAGGGGCGAAAAGAATGGCTTATGCGGTTCACCAAGAACTAGATTCAAAGCCAGCATTTGTAATCCATCGGTCAGAACGGCAACGTTAGCGATTGCTTCCCGCCACAGATTGAACTGGACTGTGTCTAAGGCATTGGGGGAAGTCAAAAAGGTGGTTTCGTTGATGTATTCGCCGTTCTCAGGCATTGTTAGCGACCGGAGATTATCATTGAGGTCTTTAGCTACAGCTACACCGTCACCAATCTGCGCCACAGCGACAACTTCTGGTGTAGCAACCATCACAATTAAAGTGGTTGCTAAATCATGGGGTTGATGATTACAGGCACTTGCTTCATTTTCCACAGCCTTTTTCGCAGCTACCACTGCTTCCTGCAGCAGTTGATACAACTGGGTATCATCCTGAATTTTCCTGGGAGTGGGTCCTTGGAGGGAGATGTTTTCTACTGCTGTTTCCACAGCAATCATCGCCCCGATTTTCCCTTGGCTAGCAGAACCTGCACCATCTGCCACTGCTGCTACCAAGATATTGTCTGGCAATATTTCCCAGTGGTGAGCATCCTGACAAAGTTGGTTATTTTTTAAGTGGCTAGTACCACAGGCGGATGCAGCTACTATGCGCCATTTCGGGGTCTGTTGTGGTGTATCCATTTGATTTTAGATAGATCCCCAACCAATGGGTGGCAGTGCTACCTGTTCATCGATTTGGGAGTGGGAAACAGCTGACATACTAGCTGAGAGCCAGACGAACATTTCAATAAAGTTGAGTCCCTTGAGTTTGAGCGGAGTTCTGACTGCGATTTGATTTAAGCGGTCCATGTTGGCATTTTCTACACCTACGGTAAAAAAGGCGACCCGCTTATTGGCCTCATCTTCCTGGAGACGGAAGGCTGCTTGGTCCACCACATGCTCTAGTTCCCCTTGCGGCTCCCCATCGGTAATCATGAATACCCAGGGACGGTAGTAGGCAATCCCGTGAGACCGATACTGGAACTTGCGCTCTTGAATAATGTCCAAGGCTTTATGAATTCCGGCCCCCATTGTTGTCAATCCCTGGGCTGTGAGGATCGGTGGATTAAATTGATCAGCTGTGACAAAATCCTGTACGATGTTGATATTCGTATCAAAGGTGATGATTGCCACTTCTACTCTTCTCGCTGCCAGGGGATTCTTGACTAATTCATCCTTTAGACTGAGTAAACCCTGATTTAGCGATTCGATCTTCTCTCCCTGCATTGAGCCAGATGTATCCAGTAATAATACACAGGGACAACGTGGTTCAGGGTTTTCCGCAAACTCCACAACTTCATCAAGTCTTAATGTATCGAGCATAACTTTTTGCGTTATGTTAAGATCCAAGGTTAAGAATTCCTCTGCTCAAAGTATATAGTTTTAGTGGCTAGGCGACTACAGGTACGGTATTGAATGATGTGGTAGATGGTTTAATGCTTACTAAATCGAGTTTGAGCAGTAAATTCCTATTCACTAGCAAGGAATTTAACAGGGGTTAGCATTGCCTTTTGTAGCGGATCTACCAAAACTTAATATTGAGCAAATAGAGAATATATTAATTAATATATACTTATGGTCAGACAAAATTTTAAAGATATGATGTGGAAACATTGGCTTCATTAGATAAAACTCATTAATTTGAGCTAACAGTATATCAGCAGGGTAGATGGAGATAAGTACTTTAAATTTACATATCTTCAATATAATTTTCCGGAAACCAGAGAAATACAAATATGAATATATCTGGCACATTTACCAGTCTAAAACCTCAAAGTTTATTAAGACAGTTATCTAGGAGTTCTGACAGTACTTGTTTACAAGCATGGAGTAACTCAGTTTCCTGGCTAATTTACTTAGAACAGGGGCAGATAATTTACGCTACCCATTCCGTCGAACCTTTTGATCGCCTAGAATGCCATTTACGTTGTCTAAGTCCGGATAACACTTCCCCTAGTAGTGAAATTCGTGTGCAATTGCGGTTGATGTTTGAGCCTGACTTACAAACTCAAGTAGCCGAACCTCAGAACTACATGCGAAATCAGCCTCCTGAGTATCGAGCTATTCACTGGTTGGTGAGTCAACAACATCTGCAATCTACCCAAGCAGCCGTGCTAATTCAAGAATTAGTCAAAGAAGTAATTGAATCATTTCTATTAATTGCAGAAGGAACATATGATCTGACAAATCCACTCAAGAAAATGCCCAAGATTTGCAAACTAGATGGAGAAAAAATTCTTGAGTGCTGCCAGCTAAGATTACAGAGTTGGCAATCTCTAGCACCGCAAATCTCTTCTCCCTATCAACGTCCATACTTGCTATCCGCAACTGGCTTAGATACCAATTTAACTAGCTGGATGAAAGGTTTTAGCTTGCGCCATCTAGCTGTGATTTTGCATCAAGATGAAGTACAACTAGCTCAAACCCTGTACTACTATCTTCTGAGGGGATCTATTATCTTACATGAACCAGATCCACCCTTTGATCAGTTACCTAAGACCCATTGGCCGGAAATTCAAGTACCACAGCTAACAACCGCAGATAACATAGAAGAGCCACCCCACAAAGTAGCCCCTGCTACGGTGACAGCGAAAAAGGTCTATAAAATCGTTTCTGTAGATGATAGTCCGACCATTCTCAAAGAGATTAGCCGTTTTTTAGAAGATGAAATTTTTGCTGTAGTTAGTATCAATGAGCCAATTAAGGCAGTGATGTCAATTATTCGGCATAAACCGGACCTAATTTTGCTAGATTTGAACATGGCAGGTATTGATGGCTATGAGTTGTGTCGGATTGTCCGCAATAACTCAAACTTTAAAGATACACCCATCATCTTTGTTACAGGCAAGAAAGGAATTGTGGACAAAGTCAAGGCAAGATTAGTGGGAGCATCTGGGTATTTAACTAAACCTTTCACCCGTCCTGAGTTGCTGAAGATCATCTTTACCCATCTAGTTTGAGACGAGATTTTCAATGGTGGAGAGAAACTCATGTTCTAGATAAGGTTTAGTTATGTAAGCAGCAGCACCTAGTTCCAGGGAGAGTTGACGATGTTTTTCGGCACTGCGAGAGGTAAGGACCACCAGGGGAATGTGGGCAAAGTTGGGATTTTGACGCAGATTACTTAACAGTTCAAACCCATTCATGCGGGGCATTTCTAAGTCAGAGATGATGATATGCACTTGAGGATGCAATTGTAGCTGTTCTAAAGCTTCAATCCCATTTTGGGCCTGTACGACTTGATAGCCAGATTTTTGCAAAGTGAGGGTAAGGGTTTGCCGGAGGCTAATTGCATCATCTACGACTAAAACTACTTTTGGTAGTTTATAGGTTTCGCTAGTAGAGGCGCTGAGTAATGGGGTGGATGGGGTAGAATGACCTGAAATCAGCCAGGAGCTTTTATTTGATGGCAGGAGTGTTGCTTGCATCTCACTAGACTCTACCAACAAAGTCCCATCAATAACTAGGATGAGATTGCCATTAGCTAAACTACTACAACCATAGACGTATTTTGGGGGAGCGATCGCACTTCCTAAAGGTCTAATTACTAGTTCTTGTTCACCGAAAATTTGGTCAACTTCTAGACCGAGAATATTTTGATTGCGTCGCAGGAAGAGTACAGGTTTTTTCATCATCTCTGTTTTGGTGCTATGGAGTTGATTGTAGTTATTCCCGTTGGGGATGTAACCGTTATATGTCATTAACTCCCCTAAATTCCGGAGTCCGACCATATTTTCCTGCCAGCATAGAACTTGTTTACCCTCAAATTCCTGAATTTGTGACGCCGAGGGAATCAAGATGTTGTCGATGCTATCTAATAGCAAGGCGTAGGCAACTCCTCCGGCTTCGACGAGCATTAATTTGTCGGTGGTCATAGAAAAGGGAATTTTGAGTGTGAATGTTGTGCCTTGGTGAGGCAATGATTTAATAGAAATCGAGCCATTGAGGGCTTGCATTTGCGTTTGCACAATACTTAATCCCATCCCCCGACCCGAAATCTCACTGACCTTACCAGCAGTAGTAAACCCAGGAGAAAAAATCAGTTCTAGCAATTCAGATTCTGTTGGGTTGGTAGAATAATTAGGTTTTGGATTGGGGTTGAGTTCCATAGCTTTGCGACTGATACTCTCTAAATTCAACCCCTGGCCGTCATCGCGGACTTCAATAATCGTTTGACTCCCTTGATGATAGGCACTGATTTCGATTAGACCCTGTTCTGGTTTACCTGATTCACGGCGGATATGGAGTGGTTCAATGCCGTGGTCAAAGGCATTTCGGACTAAGTGTAGTAGGGGTTCATAAAGCTTTTCAGCAATTGCTTTGTCTACCAGGACCTCTGTTCCCGTTAGTTTCAGTTCTACAGGCTTCCCATGAACTTCTGCCAATTTATTAATCATTTGGGAGAAGCGGCTGACTATACTGCCCAAAGGCAACATCCTCGCTGCTGCGAGATTGTCAATGATACCTAAAATTAGATGCTGTTTTTTGTCTCCAATTTGAGTAGTTTGATTTATGAGTAAATCTAGAGATTCTATAGTTTCCTGAAGTTGTAGTGCCTCCTCCGTTGCTTCGTGCAGTGTGAGATTGAACTCCGTATATACATCCATTTCCAGGGAGTCAAAATTTACTGCTGCAACACTGGGGAGGGGGGAGTCAAGGTGGATTTGCTTTTGCTGGGGAAAATCGCGTAATTGATTTAAAGTTGTTTGGTGCTGGGTAAGCAGCTGGGCTAATCGCTCAATCAGTTCTTGGATATGTTCATCCTGCAAACTCTGGCGTTTTTGGTAAACTAGGAGTTCTCCGGTCAGGTAATTGAGGCGTTGTAGTCCCTCTACCTCTACCCGTACCACTGGCCGATGAGTGATCTTATTGATGGCAGGATCAGAAATTACTTCTATGGCTGCTTCAGATACATTTTCCACCGCCGGTAGGTCTGTAGCCTGCGAGTCGGAGCTAATTTCTCCTCCCCAGATGGACTCCAATAGGCTATCGGTAGATACCTCCTTAGGAACTAAGACATCTTGTAACTTGGAACTGTCCAGCCAGTTGATTTCCGCTGTAGTGATGGGGGGAGAGTTTTTATATGCAGTTGTGATTTGCTGGGTTTGATTTCGCAGTCCTTCGATGATGGAAATTGTATCGGGGGATTGGTCAAGGGAGTACTGGAATTTAGCCACAGCGAGAAGCACAGTTAAAATTGCTCCTTGACGATAGAGGCAAAGACTCTGGCTATCTACTGGGTCTGGGAGAAAATTGAGAAATTCCTGGAGCCAATTTTCTGGGGGAATTAGCAAATCTAGACGTAGTTCTGAGGGCGGAATATCCAAATAATGGTTAAACCAACCAAAGATGTAGCGAATTACTTTTAAATAAAACTTAGCATTGACTGGTTTAATCCCAGATGTGGTGAGGAATTGATAAAATTTAGCCGTGTGGTTGAAGAATGTGGTGGCCGAGGGGTTTGTAGTTGTGGCAGTGATGAACTTTGCCAAAGTTGGGGAAACTGTACCCCCGGAAGTGCGATCGCCTGCGAGGACCGCTTGTTGTGCTTGCTGTAAATCAGCCAAGGCTATTTTGGCGATTTCTTCCACCTGGTGGGGATTAGCTGTTAGGGCTGTGAAGATGGTTTGGCTGAGATCACCAAATCCCGGTAAATTTAGAGATTCGGCCAAACCAATAAATACCTCAACTTGGCTGCGGAAAAAATCCCCTAATTCGGTGGAATTTTGGCAGTTATTGATCGCTTTAGCCATACTATCTAGGCGTTGCTTGACCCCAACTTCAAAGATAGATTGGACAATATCAAATCCCAATTCTTCGGAAGTGGGAATGTGAGTTTCCCCGTCGAAGGCATCACCGAGTTTTTCTTGTAATTGGTTAAAAACTAAATCGGCTCGCTGGCGTAATTCCTCCCTATTAATATTGGTATTGGTAAATTCCGCTGTGAGTGCTAGACGTAAACACTCATAGGTCTCAAGTAAAAGCGTTTGTAATTCTTCATCTATAACTACCTGAGGATTGTATAGTGCTTGAAAAATATCCTCAAGGGAGTGGGCAATTTCCTTGATGATATCTAGTCCCACATTGGCGGCTCCCCCTTTAATTGTATGGGTTGCTCGCATTAAGTTATGGACCTTGTTGGTGCTATAACCTGTTGATAAACTAAACAGTTCTTGTTCAATAGTTTGTAATAACTCTGGGGCTTCAGCTAAGAAGTAGGTGTAGCCTTGTTCGCGGATGGAAATGTCTGTGATCATATCTAGGAATCCTCAAGGAATTGGAGATTTTGGATTTTGTGAGGCAGCACTCGGCTAGTCTTTGCCGACTTCAAGCAAGTGGTGTGGTTTCCATGCCAGTCACCTCAAGTCGGGGGACCCACCCACGACGCTAGCTCCCCATGAGCGACTGCTGAATCCGCAGGGGATTTTGAATTGGTAAATCCAAAATCCCACTGAGTTAATCCTTGTATTAAATCAGTTCACCTTAAACTTACTAGCAGTTGCTAACAGTTCCTGTGCCATGCCTAATAGATCTTGGAATCCGCTGGCGATTTCCTGGGATTCGGCAAAGGTTTTAGTGGCAATTTCCGCCACATCTTTCATGGAGTTGGTTACAGTTACGGACTGGGATTTTTGTTTTTGGGTGGCGGCTGTAATTCCTTGGATGAGTTGACTGATTTCCGCTGTAGCACGGACAATGGCGTTTAAGTTTTGGCGAGTTTCACTGACGAAGTTTGTCCCTTCTACTACCTGCTGGATACCAGTTTCCATGGCCACGGCTACTTCTCCAGTTTCCGCTTGAATTTCTTGGACTAGTTTTTCAATTTCGATAGTGGCTACTGCTGACTGACGAGAGAGGGAGCGCACCTCTTCGGCAACGACGGCGAAGCCTTTACCGTACTCCCCAGCCCGGGTGGCCTCAATGGCTGCGTTCAGGGCAAGAACGTTGGTTTGGGTGGCAAAGTTACTAATGAGGTTGACAACTTTGGAGATTTTTTGTGAGGATTCGCTCAGGCGTTTGATCTTTTTACTGGTTTGGGCGACGGTTTCCCGAATCGACTGGATGGCTTGCACTGTCAGGTTCATGGCCGCATCGCCTGATTCCACCGTCTGGTTGGCTTGTTGGACTGCCACTTGTACCTGTTGGGCGTTAGCGACTACGGCTTGGGTGGACTCTACCATCTGTTGAATTTCCCCCAAGGCTTCGACTATGTCATCGGATTGTTGTTTAGCTAGGGTGGTCAACCCGGCAAGGGAAGCTTCACTATCGCCGGAGGTGTGGGCAACTTTCTGGGCTGCTGCTTGCACTTGGATGACTATTTGTTGGAGTGCTTGCAGAGTTCCGTTGTAGGCATCGGCGATGGTGCCTAGTTCATCGTCCGTCACCGGGGCCCGGACGGTTAAGTCCCCTTTCAGGGCGGGGCTGAGGGCTGTGAGCAGTTGAATGGAACGCTGTTGCAGGAGTTCTTTAGCGGCTTTTTCTCGGGCGGCGGCGGCGGCTAGTTGTGCTGACTGGGATTGTAGTTGTTCTAGGTATTCAGTTTGTTGGAGTGCTAGTCCCAATTGGTCACCTATGCGGGCTAGGAGGGCGACTTGGGTTTCCTCCCATTGGCGGGGGCTAGAGTTCTGATAGGCTGCTAGGAGTCCCCACAATTTGTCCCCTAGGAATACGGGGACGAGCATATAGGCTCTAGCTTCAAATTGCTCGAGGATTTCCAGGTGGCAGGGGGCGTGACCTGCATTGTAGATGTCGTTGACTGCGAAGGTTTCACCTTTGGCGTACCGACCCCCTTGGGTTTCTTGGAGGTAAGTGTCTTCCCAGACAATTTTGGTATCGGCAGTGGCTAATTTTACCCATTGATGACCGACGGACTCAGCGATGAATTTCCCACTCCAGTCAGGGTGGAAGCGATAGATGGCTAGGCGATCGCATCTGAGTAGTTGCCGTACTTCTTGGGTTGTGGTCTTGAAGATTTCCTCCACATCTAGGGATTGGCGGATGCGGTTGACAATTTTGGTTAAGGCTTTCTCTTGTTCGGCAATTTGAGCTAGTTGTTCGGATTTTGTCCGGACTTGTTGGAGATATTCAACTTGTGATTTGGCTTGGTCTAGTTGTAAGCTAACTTGGCTGAGGAAGTTGACTTCCCAGGGTTGCCAGTTTCGGGGACCAGAGTTTTGGTAGGCACCTAGTAAGCCCCAGGTTTTGTCCCCAAAGGATATGGGGACGATGATGTAGGCTTTGGTTTCATACCCTTCGAGGATTTCAATGTAGCAGGGGCTTAGGCCTGCTTGATAGATGTCGTTGATGGTTTGAGATTCACCTTTGGCAAACCGACCACCTTCGGTTTCCTGCAAGTAGGTGTCGTCGAGGACTGCTCCGGCTTCCAGACCGACTAACTTCACCCAGTTACTACCTACAGACTCAGCGACAAATTCTCCACCCCAGTTGGGGTAGAAGCGATAGATAGCAACGCGATCGCATTTCAGGGCTTGCCGTGCCTCTTGGGTGACAATTTTGAAGATGCTGTCTAGGTCTTGGCATTGGCGGGTACGGTTGACGATTTTGCTGAGGGTTTTCTCTTGCTCGGCAATTTTGCTGAGCTGTTCTGATTGCTGTTGGAGTTTTTCGACATATTCCCCTTGGCTGATGGCTACCCCAAATTGCAGGCCAACTTGGGTGAGGAAGCTCGCTTCCCAGGGTTGCCAGTTCCGGGGACCGGAGTTTTGATAGGCAGCTAGCAAGCCCCATAATTTTTCACCGGAGAAGATGGGGGCGATGATATAGGCTAGCATTTGAAACTGCTCGAGGATGTCGATGTGGCATTGGGCGTACCCCATTTGATAGATGTCGTTGACGACCAAGGTTTCACCTTTGGCATAGCGTCCTCCTTGGGTTTCTTGGAGGTGGGAGTCTTCCCAGACCATTTTGAAGTCTGGTGTCACCATTTTTACCCAATTAGTGCCGACTGACTCGGAGACAAATTCACCACTCCAGTCGGGACGGAAACGATAGACACCGACGCGATCACATTTGAGTAGTTGCCGTACTTCTTGGTTGGTGGTTTGGAAGATTTTGTCTACGTTTGGTAACTGAAGAATCTTGCTAACGACCTTACCTACCGCTTGCCTGGCTAGGGTCTCTTGTTTTGCTGCACCTTGGGATTCAAAACTCCGTAATTGGTATGTTATTTCTGTGGAAATTTGCCCTAGTAGGCTGATTTCTAGTTCCTGCCATGGGCGGGAGGAGCTACAGTGATGGACTACTAGGAGTCCCCAAACTCTGCCTTCATTGAGGATGGGAATACTTAAACTGGCTTTGACTTGAAATTTGTCTAGGAGTTGCTTTTGATGGGGAGTAAGTTGTACCTGATGGATATCTTCAATGGCCACAGGTTCGATGTAGTCTTGATTGGTGTATGAGCCGAAGATAATCGCTGGGAGCTTTTCCCCTTGAGCAGGTGTCCAACCCAGGGATCTAGATTCTGCGACTACGGTGCCATTGTCTGCGGATAGGAACCTATAGATGAGGACGCGATCGCTTTCTAGTTTCTCCCTGACTTTGGTTACGGTGGTTTTGAGCAGGTTGTCTATATCTGGGGCTTGACGCATCTGGGTGGTAACTTCTTGCAAGCGTTGTCGCCACAGCTTAAACTCCTGGTTGAGGCTGCCGTTACCATTTTTGACTTCTTCGACGGCAATCTGTTCATTTTCGTGGCTGTTATGATATAGAATAGTCATCTGAATTCCCTCTAAGATTGTGATTAGTAATTGGATGCTTTCAAGTCCGACGAGATAATAGGAAAAACTTCTTAACCCATCATTCATTGGTAAATTCTCAATAGACATCTTGTGACAATTAATATCTAACCCTGGCTATGTCAAGGTTTTATGCTTATTTGTGGAGATGTCTAATGATAAACTTTCCACATTGGAGACTGGAGCATGGCTGATGCGTCCAAGTTGAAGATTACTTCCTGGGCAGAGTTGATAAAATATCCCCGCAAAAAGGGTGTCATTGCTGGGTAAAACAATTCTGTTGATGGCTGCTTCATTTGCTGCGGTTCCAGATTCTCAATATCTATTAGCTGTCGGACTAAGAGTCCTAAACATTTACCCTCGGTTTCTAGGACGATAGCCATCATTTTTGAGGGAAAATTTGACCCCTGTAGTAGTGGTGGGTAACCTAACATTTCTTCTAGGTCTACCAACCACAACATCTCACCTCGCCAACTGTAGATGCCGATGATACAACTAGGCATTTGGGGAACACCACATACTTCTGCTAGGGAAACTGGCAAAATTTCAGTGATGTTCTGGAGGGAAATTACGGCTGTATCTTTGGTTCCTAAGTTGAAACTTAAAAACTTTTGTTGAGTATCCAAAATTATGAGTCCTTTGCCTGGGTTTATTTTAAGCTGAAGCAAATGTAGGCAATTTCACTTATTGCCTACATTGACAAATAATTTAATTATTAAATAGGCCTTATCTAGTTTAATAACCGCTTGAGGGTAGTTAGTAACTCTTGTTGATCTATTGGTTTTGAGAGATAAGCTTCAGCCCCCAACATATTGCCCCAAGTCTTATCAACATTGGAGTTTTTCGTAGAACAAAAAACTACGGGAATATGGCTAGTACTGGGGTTATTTTTCAATTCTCGACAAAATTCATACCCATTTTTACCTGGTAAAATAACATCGAGAAAAATCACATCTGGTTTGTTGCGATCTATTTTTACCTGGGCATCTTCACTACTAGTAGCACTGATGACGGAGCAACCTGCCTGTTGCAGATAACGGCTGAGGATTTGCATATCTGTCATAGCATCTTCAACCACTAGAACTGTATTCATAGAAATTACCTACTAACTTCCTCTATGGTATATACGTCGATATTACGTTTATTTTGATTGATTGTAAAAATGTTTGCCTCAGAAAAATTACGTAACCCAGAGGGGTCCTTTCAATTAATCCTCTAAATCTATGTAGTATCCACACCTTGAACCTAGATGTTAGCTGCTAACTGCTATATGATTTAAATTATCCAAAGGGAGATATTTACGCACAGTACTCATCACCCGATCTGCTACTATTGGTTTACTGATGAAGTCTGTGGAGCCAACTACTTTAGCCCGGACTCGGTCTAATAGGCCGTCGTTCCCCGTTAAGATAACTACTGGGGTATTAGCAAAGGCTGAAATCCGCCGCAGCTGAGTGCAGATTTCATAGCCACTGGCAATGGGCATAACTAGATCTAGGAAAATTAGGTCGGGTTTGTGTTGAATCAAAGTGGGTAGGGCTTCCACTGCATTTTGAATCTTCAAAAACCTCAAGCCCTTGGCTGTAACGATTTCCTCTAACATTTTACACACAAGGGGGCTATCGTCCACACAAGCTATGAGGGGTGCGGTTTGACTTTTGGGTTTTATGGAATTGGAGTTGGTTCGAGGTAAAGTAGCAGCAAAGGGGAGGTCAACAACTTCCACCAGTTCAATAATTCCCTTGAGGATATAAGGCAGCAAGGAACGGGTTACAGGTAATACCTCCCGCTTCATGAGCATGGCGATATCCCGCAGGGTATATTTGCCGTTAATTAAAGCTTCAAAGTTACTATAGGCTGAGGGGCTTACCAATTGTCGCAGTTGTTCTGGTCGGCGCAGTACTGGTGCTAATTCGGGGGAAAAATTGGCTAACCCAGCTTCGGACCAAGCTTTCCATGCGTTTAGCACGTACTTCATCGACATATCCATACTTGTAAAACTCACTGGAGTTTCTAAAATCACTGCTTGGCTACGTGTGCAACTGATTGAGGTGAAATTTGCTTTTTGCGCTAGGTCAAACAACAGTTCGGATATGGTCTGTTCGACGATAGCCTGAATTTGTTCCCGCTGAATTTTCTGTTTTTTGTACAAGCATTCCAGCAAATGGTAATCCCAGGCATCCGTGGAGATATCTTGGGAACGTAGCTGTAACTTATCGATATCAGTTAGGGGACAATGGAGAGCCATCAATCTTCGCAAACGCCGACAAGGATTAATTCCCCCTGTGGCCCAAGCTATCCTGCCCAGTCGATAGTAGAAGTTCCATTGATGTCCTTTGGAGCTATTAACTTCTAATTTGCCGTTATATTGCAATTGTGTACATTTTTTAAAATCGTCGAGAAAAGAGTTAGAGTCTATCATTTTGGAGTAGGACATATTTTTTGGCTCTTTTTGGCACTAGATATATGTAAGCATTTTTATAGGCTGCACCCTTAGTGGATTGAAGTAGTTGCAGACTAAATCTGCACAACTATGAGTTTTTCATTAAACACCTCTAGATAATGAGCCTAAAACCTTGACAAAGTCAGGGTTATATACTGACTATCACAAGATGTCTATTTATGAAATATATGGGTTCAAGATGAACCTATGATCTCTATATTACTCATTATTATTCATTCGCTATAACCGTATAAACTCGTAATTGGATTTAAAGACCTATTTAAGTTGGCTGGAAATTCAGCCTTGGATTTAGGTGGTCATGCCAAATTAATTACACATTTAATTTGGCTATGTTCCTTATCCAGCAAAGGATACAGATTTTCAAAGTAGGCAATTAATTTTGTACAGGTACTTATAACTTAGCAAAAATATGACCATTTGTTAAGACTAGAAGTTACAAAACTTTATTAGAGCGTTTATTGGGTTTGAAATACATATAAAGTTAATAATTTTACAGGATAAAATGGGGTTTTGAATTCATAGCTATTGCTGAAAAACAAACAAAAAATACACTCTAGATATTGATAGCATTTTTGAGAGCGGCAATGAAGACATCTATTTCCGCAGGGGTTTTGAATTCATGGCTATTGCTGAAAAACAAACAAAAAATACACTCTAGATATTGACAGCATTTTTGAGAGCGGCAATGAAGACATCTATTTCCGCATAGGTATTATAAAAGTATAGGCTCACCCTCGCTGTGGGCTGAATTCCTAAGTAGCGGTGTAGGACCTGGGTAGCGTGATCGCCGGCATTGATGATGACTGCCGATTTATCTAAGGTTTGGCACAAATCATTGGGGTCGAGATGGCCAGGTGTGAAAATAGAGATGCCAAGTCTACCTTTGCTAGCCGATTCTGGTGGAGGTCCCCAGGTGCGGATAGCTGGAATCTGTTGTAGTTTTTCGTAGAGATAGTGACTCATCTGGATTTCTTCGCTATAGATATTGTCCATGCCTAAGGTATTTAGATAGTCAATAGCTGCACCAAGGGCAATGGCATCGGCGATAGCTGGGGTACCGGCTTCAAATTTGTAGGGGACATCTGCGACTGTGAAGTGGTCAGTGAACACATGGGCATTCATTTTACCACCACCTAGGAAGGGGGGCATTTGCCCTAGTACCTCTAGCTTGCCGTAGAGAAAACCAATCCCCAAAGGACCGCACATCTTATGTCCAGAAGCTACTAACCAGTCGCAGTCCATCCTTTGGACATCAATGGGTAGGTGAGGTGTACTTTGGCAGGCGTCTACTAGGACTCTAGTTCCCTGTTGGTGGGCTAGGGAGATAACCTCTTCCACAGGGTTGATGCAACCCAGGGTATTGGATATATGGACGATAGAAACTAATTTGGTGCGCGGGGAGATGAGGGATTGGAAGTGGTCTAAGTCGTATTCTTGGCTTGGGGTTAGTTTTACGTATTTTAGCACTGCCCCTGTTTTTTCAGCTACCATTTGCCAGGGGATAATGTTACTGTCATGTTCCATGACGCTGAGAATAATTTCGTCCCCACTACCTAAGTTACTCATTCCCCAGCTGTAGGCTACTAGATTAATTGCCTCCGTGGCATTGCGAGTGTAGACGATTTCCATGGGTGAGGTAGCATGGACGAAGGAGGCAATTTTAGTCCGTGTCCCGTCGAAGGCTTCGTTAGCGCGATCGCTCAGGGTGTGTACGCCCCGATGGACGTTAGAATTGGCATACTCGTAGAATTGGGAGATGGCATTGATGACTGCTGCGGGTTTTTGGGTGGTTTCCGCGTTATCTAAGTAGACTATTGGTTTGCCATTAATCTGTTCCCGGAGGATGGGGAAATCAGCACGGACCTGCTCAGATATGGTCATTTGCTCAATGCTCATGGTGACTATAGTCAGGATAGTTGCAGCGAAGATGATATTAATCATACGTGGGTGGGATTGTTAGGTAGTTCGTGGGGGAGAATTGAAAATTTTGGATTGGAAATGCTGTACTCCTTGATGTGACTCGACTAACTAATAACTCCTCCACTAACTCCCTACAAATCCGCTGGTGATTCACTAGTAATTTCCAGTGATTGTTTGCTGTGTTTTAACTTCTCCCATAGGGATTCAATATCTTTATAGGCTTCTGACGGTGATAGTTTGCCAGATGTTTGTAGTCCTGCTATGTAGCTGACTTTGTGAGCAAATTCCTGCAAATTAGCATTAAATAGAAGATCCTCTGGTTTAAACTCCCCATAGTAGCGACTACGTGGGTAGAGCAGTTTATCTTTATCGTTTGGATTAGATTGTTCCATGAATTTATCCACATTTGCGAGTTTACGTGTATCAATACACTTAACCAAGCCTGGTATCTTACGTATATTGACACGCTTTGTCTTTATCAGTTAACTTACTTTTAGATGGGAGATTTAAACTTTCGTTAACCAAATCTTAATCTATAAAGTCGCAGTATTGTACTGGAATTAAAAATATCAGTAATTATACTATGTAACTATTTTTGTAATTTATTGTGTAATTGATCAAGCTATAGATGTTCACTCTTTAATAACATTCTTTTCAGGGGGCTTTTATGCAAACTCTAGAACAGTTCCAGGTTGGAGACAGAGTACTGATTCTCTACCCATCGTATGCAGCTGGGAAGGTAGGGATGATTTACAAGCGAGAGTCTTACTCTGATGACTCTACAAGAAACCGTTGGCTTATCAAAGTTTATTCAAATCGGGAAAATATTATCCTCTCACTTGCGCCAAATGAGTTTCATATAATTCAGTCTACTTGCTTCGTGTTATAAGATTATCTGACACTATTTCTGTAGTGTCTTCACATTTTTCCTATTAACCTAAGTTGCTAGTTACAAAAAGAGCCGATATCTGGTAAGTATTAATTTAGGTTTCTCTCAATGAGCTACTCCTGCTCCCATAGCTGTTGTACAAATGCTGTATGCTCCGGTGAAGCTAACCCTTCTTGCAACACCGCTAGCACTTGCGCCATATTCCCTGTCAACAAATCCTCTACTGCCAGCCATAACCCTGGAAACTCGCGACTCCGAATCACCCCATCTTCATCTACAGGCAACGACACGTACTCCCCTTCCTGTAAATAAAACCAGTCCAGTTTCTGTTCAAATACCTGCCAGACGATGTACTCTTTAATTCCATTGCGACGATAGGCACGTTTTTTATCCCCCAGATCGATCGCCGCACTACTCGCCGCAATCTCCGCCACCAATTCCGGTGCCCCTACCACATAGTCATCCTCACTCAGCCGCGCCTGCCCACCACATTGCTCCTCAATCAGCAACACTGCATCGGGTTGGGGTTCATTGTCCAGATCTAGCCGAACCGTTGGTTCAATCCCCAACTCCACACCGGCTGTGGAACTTTCGTATACGCCTAGCCATGTGATTAACCGCCCGTGCGGTTGCCCATGACTTCTAAAGCGTAGGGCAGCCGCCATGTAAACCACTCCTTCAATCAGTTCAGCTTTTTTCACATGGGGCATGGTGTTGTAGCGCCGCTCAAATTCATAGCAATTCAGGCGATCACCACTTTGCAACTGAGGAATCGGTAACGGCTTTGGGTGAGGTGGTGTTTTGACCATCGTTTGTTGGGTGAGTCCGGGTTTTCAAGCCTGTATGTTTCAATCATATCGGTTATTTCTATCACCAGATGTCGAGTCTCAAATTAAATTGCGCTGCTAAAAAAGTCTGAAAGTGTTGTGTAGAAAGAATTAGAGGTGAAAGTAGTATAGTAAATTTGGGCTAAAAATGGGGTCTCAAAATCAATAGCGGAAAATTTGGGCGTCAAGTCTCACATTAGATGGCGTACCCTGCGGGATCTTGCTACGCAAAGCCTCTCGTAGAGATAACGCCCGCGCAAAGTGCGTTGGCGCAGCCGCAGTTTCTGCATGGTGAAGCACCCGCCAAAAGAGAGAGCGAGAAAATTTAGTCTAAACTCCAAAACCTCAATTCATCCTGTAAATATGCAACGCCAAATTTTGAATTTACAATTGCTGCAATGAGAGATGGAGATCACCATCTCTTACATTATTTTAAATAAACTTGTTTTATAAAATTAACGTTTCGAGTTTTGCTTGTACTTCTTCTATTAAATCCCGTGCGACGGTTTCTACAAATTTTACCTTTCTGGCTCTCCAATCTAGTGTTTTAATTTGGTCTGCTAACACAACCCCTTTTGTTTGTAATCCACCAACAAGTGGAACTTCAAAATTAAGCCCTTTTGACTTGCTAGTTATGGGACAAGCTAGAATCAAAGATGCTATACGATTGTATTTTATTGGAGATACAACAAGGACAGGACGGTAGCCAGTTTGCTCACGTCCTTGTTGTTGTAGTTCATTGTTTAATGTACTAGCAATGTCATCATCTGACATTCCTAAAGCTTTAAGAGTAAATGCACGTCTAATCGAATCCGCCGTAAATTGCTGCGCGGCTCCAAATTCCAATTTGATAATATCTCCTCTATCAGGAAAGTATGGATTAACTACCAATCTTCATTCCCCACAGCATTTCCGGTTTCAAGTTCAGGATGAAAATTATCAGGAGTCATACCTTCAAGCAACTCATCAAGCGTATATTTCCTTCTTTTTTGTGGTGTAATCACAATACTATTCCCTTCCACCCTAAAACTTATGCTTGTCCCTTCAGTTATTTGCGTTTGTTCGGCTATCATTTTGGGAATCCGAATACCTAAGCTGTTTCCCCATCTAGCAACAACTGCTGTCATAGCTGTCTCCAAATATTTTGTTAGGGATTTATTTGTCGGACGTATATACTTTGAAGATACATAAATAATGGGCGGGTGTCAATACCTTTTGCAAATTGATTGAATAAATCTTTCCCTTTGTCGATTAACAGGAACACTGGGATCTTCCCAGCTGTTGGTGAAGTCAAGTAACAGGATAATTGCTGTAGAAAGTCAACTCTCCTAGAGGCAGAAGCGTTGGCTTAGCCACCGCTATCTCTATCTCTTCGAGACGCTGCGCGCCGTAGGAGTACGGCATGGCGAAACGCCAGCGGAAAGCATGTTGGCTCCAGCCGCTGAAGGTGCATAATTTGAGTGCCTTGGCAATGAAGTAGTTGAAAGCCTGTAAGTAGAGCGTTTTGGAACATAAATATAAATACTCATATGCATTGGTGACATGCTCCTGGTGGAATCAGCCATCTCTCTACCAACAGTCTTTGGAACTCAACGAACGCATCGGGAATGTGCAAGGGAAAGCCATGAGTCTATGCTGTTTAGGACATTTAGCAGCACAGCAGGGTGAATACCGCGCTTTGCACGGCGCATCGCCTATTTACAACCCGTCCTAGAGATTTTCCAGCGGATCAAATCACCCCACGCTGAATAGACATCTCCGACAATTAATATCTACGTCTTGCTGCATCAGGGTTTCAGCCTCATTTTCGGAGATGTTTAATAGGTACGGGTATTACTGGAGGGAGTGCAATAAAAGGCTGGTGAACAGCCATTGGCATAAACATCTGCGCTCCCCGAATATATACTGACGTAAAGGTTTCAGAATTAACACACTAGAAACTGCGGCTACGCCAACACTTATTTACAACTGACTTTTCCCGTTATCTTTCTGTCCGAGCGATCGCTTCAGGGGGAACCAGAAAAATAAATCGCCAGCCCCATTAGGGAATAACTCGTTGTGTTGCCAGGATTTCAGTAGGGATGGCTGGCAATTTATTTCTGGGTAAGTGCCTTACCTAAATCCGGATCAAGGTTGAAAGTAAGATTGCCACTTCTAGATCCCACCACAGCCCACAATTGGAAACTAATACTGAGCTACCCCCCGGATTTATCCGGGGGGGTTCCAACTTACTACGTAAGTTTCGTATACCCTTCTCTTCGAGACGCTACGCGAACGTGGTTCCGACTCCTCACGCGCTATTGGATTACCAAATTTTAGATTTTAGATTAGAAGGAGATCTCAAGAAAACCCAACACTGGGTCCAACTAGCTTATCCCCAATCCAATGAGTTGTAGACTAGGTGTTGGGCTTTAGTTTTTCACCCTCACTCCCCCTAATCTAAAATCTAAAATCCTTGCATCCAAAATTGATTGTCCGATTTTGTAGCACTTTCAGCCAACAGTCTCGGTCGAAACTCAATGCAACAAATGTTGCTTGTCAAAAATTCATAACACATGGACGGCGATAAAGAAAGCCCCCGCCTTACCCCCATAGATAAATCTAGGGGCTAGCTCGGCGCGGATAATTTGGTGTGGACGTAGCCGTAGCTGGAGGGTTCTGGTGAGATAACTGGCCAGTTGAAGTGAAGCGGAGACTATCTGCTGTCTTGTTTGCTGAACTCGAGGGGGGGTTACATCAGATAGTCATCAACTGGCATCTGTAGAAGTGATAAGACAATAGGTGTCATTGGTTTTGTAGCTTCACCGTGTCTTAGCTCCTGTACTATATATGATTAAAACTCTAACTCTCAGATTCCGGCTGCCAAAAGCCTATTTTATCGTGGGAATAGTACCGAACCAGGAGTATTCACCATTGGTTGCAGCAGCACCGAGCCAAGGAGCTTGACTCAGATCTTGCACCTCTCTGTACCAACACAGGCATCCTAAAAAGATGTGCGATAAGGCTACCTTATTTTTATAGGTTTTTCTCGCTAAATTAAGGGTTGGTGATTTATACTGTGTGATTAAATTACATCAAATTTTATTGGTGCAAGATGTAAGTTGAGCAACAGTAACAGCGAGAGCGACAACATAACTTGAAACTGTTAGAGCAGTGGGAAGAGACAGCGATCTCTCTTGGCGATATTAGGGATAAAAAGATGAATCAAGCTATTAGACAAAAGGCAGTTGATGAACCAGGTGGAGTCATTAACGTTTTGCCATCCGACTCAGTTCCTTCCCCAGCCGCTAACTCCTCCTAAATTTTTGAATTTGGAATTGCTGGCTGTTGGTCCAACACCTATTTTGTTAGCACAGCAGGTAATATTAGCAGTGAAGCTATAAGATGCTATATCCAAGACCCTCATCATCGTTAAATAAAACCACGGTGACTTTAGTCACCGAGTCGTTTCCCTCTCAGGGCTGAAGCCGCTGAGTTTCCCACTTACCGTGTGTTTCTATGAAATTAGTTTGTGCCCAAGGTAATCTCAGTGCTAACCTCTCCCTCGTCAGTCGTGCAGTGCCATCACGACCAACCCATCCGGTGCTTGCCAATGTGCTGCTGCAAGCGGATGCTCAAACTAACACTGTCAGCCTTACAGCCTTTGATCTCAGCTTAGGTATTCGCACCACCTTTAGTGCTGAGGTTCAGCAGGGAGGAGCAGTTGCCCTGCCGGCTAAGTTGCTTTTGGATATCACCTCACGACTGCCAGAAGGGGAAATTGCCGTAGATGATGAAGCAAGTGAAACCGCTACTGGGGAAGGTTTAACCGTCACCCTCACACCGAAAAGTGGACGCTATCAAGTGCGAGCCATGGGGGCCCAAGAGTTCCCCGAACTCCCTGTAATTGAAAATACCCCAGTCATCCATCTTACCAGTGCGGCCTTAATTGAGGGCTTAAGGGGTTCACTATTTGCCACCAGTAGTGATGAAACTAAGCAAGTTCTTACTGGAGTCCACCTTACAGTTAAACAAGATACTCTGGAATTTGCAGCCACCGATGGACACCGCCTAGCAGTGGTGGAAACAAGCAACGAGCGTCCTCTGGAGGAAAGTGGTGAGTTTGAGGTGACAGTACCAGCTAGATCATTACGTGAACTTCAGCGGATGTTGGCACATAATGCTACAACTGATGAACCAGTAGCTTTATATTTTGATCAGGGTCAGGTGGTTTTTTCCTGGCAAAATCAACGCTTGACCAGCCGCACCCTAGAAGGGCAATATCCAGCCTATCGACAACTAATTCCGCGCCAATTTGAGCGCCAAGTCACAATTGAGCGGCGTCAATTCATCAGTACATTAGAACGGATTGCCGTGTTAGCGGATCAAAAGAATAATATTGTCAAGCTGAGTGTTGACAGTGAAGCTCAGGAGATTACCCTATCCTGTGAAGCTCAGGATGTGGGTAGCGGTAGGGATTCAATGGCAGCCCAGATATCTGGGGAAAACATCGAAATTGCCTTCAATGTCAAGTATTTAATGGAAGGGTTGAAGGAGTTACCAACTACTGAAATTCAGATGTTCATGAATCAAAGCCTAACCCCGGTGATTTTCACGCCGTTGGGTGGGTTGAAGATGACTTACTTGGCTATGCCTGTACAATTGCGGAGTTAGGGGTTGGGGAGAGGGGGGAGAAAGACTAATACCTAACTCCTAGTCCCCCAAGTTTGACTGATATTTATTCAGCAAAATATTCAACAAGTGTTAAGATATCCCTAAAGCCAGCCCTCTAAATATTGACAAATACCATATTTTATGGTATTAATTCACGGGATCACCTACAAGACTGATACCGAAAGATAGGGCAGTGGCAATTAAGGCAAAATCGAAACTGCGATGTGCTTGACGTAGGCGCTCTTGGATAATACTCAATCTTGCTGTCAAGAAAGAGTCATCCTCAGGTTGAGAAGGTGTGATATTATTACGCATATACCAGGGGTTTGAGTAAATTTGGTCTAACAAATCCATTAACCTCTGGATTTGATTTCTTGTGGGCTGCTTTATATCTGACTTATCTGTACAACTAATGTAAAAATTAGATAGTGTCAAACTTGTGTAAAAGTTGTTGAGAGTGAGTAATGGGGCGATCATACCAAGCATCGGAAGAAGGTGTAAAAAAGCTTCAAGAAGCTTTTGAGCAAAGCGGTTGGACGCAGGATGTCTTAGCACGTCGTGTGGGTTGTTCTCGACAGACCGTAAATAAATTTTTTCTGGGACGACCTGTTGAAAAGTGGTTGTTTCAAGGTATGTGTCTTGAGCTAAATTTGGAGTATGGAGATGTTGTAAATCTTAACTTACCAAGAGATCGATCTACCGAGACCAATGGTATAAATGTACCAGAAGTAATCTATGAGACTCTTACAGAGCAAGAGTCTCATTCTACGGTGGCTGTAATACCAAGACTAGACAATATAGGCAGTGACAGTACCCCAAAAACTAGGATTACTTTTTTAATCAATGATGATGAATTTGTTATAATCATACCAGGTAATATAGATAGTTTCATAAGAAATACTGAAAATCAAGATAGGCTGCTAGAGTTGGTGAAAACATCTTCACAAGATGAAACTGCAAGAATAAAAAGTATTGAAAGAGGAAGTATAAAAATAACGTTCAGTCTTTCTCCAGATGGTATAAAAAGACTAAATGACCTAATCAAATCAGGTGAACTTCAAGACAGATTAGAGGAAGAACAAAATAAAATTCATCTAGTTCAAGAAATTAAGACATTAGGAGCTAAAGATAAAGACCTCAGCGATACTGACTTGAGTAATGTAGACCTAAGATGTGCTGATCTAAGAGGTGCTGACCTAAGCTGTGCTGACTTGAGAAATGCCAATTTAGAAAATGCTAATTTGGAAAATGCAGACTTAAATTGTGCTGACTTGAGCAGTACAAACTTGAGTAATGCCAACCTAAAAGGTGTTTCTCTGCATGATGCGATAATTGATGAGAAAACAAAAATTGACGACAAATGGCATGAGGTGTGGAAAATTCTTAATCAGGAAACTTTTGGTGCCAACCTGATTAGAGCCAACCTGAGTAGTGCCGACCTGAGAGGTGCCAACCTGAGTAGAGCCAACCTGAGTAGTGCCGACCTAAGAGCTGCCGACCTGAGAGATGCCGACCTGTTTGGTGCCGACCTGTTTGGTGCCGACCTGAGAGGTGCCAACCTGAGTAGAGCCAACCTGAGTGGTGCCCGCCTGGTCATTGCCAACCTGTTAGGTACCGACCTGAGAGGTGCCAACCTAGGCAGTGCCAACCTGGGCAGTGCCAACCTGGGCAGTGCCAACCTGAGTGGTGCCAACCTGAGTGGTGCCAACCTGAGTAGAGCTAACCTGAGCAGTGCCTACCTGTTAGGTGCCAACCTGAGTAGTGCCAACCTGAGTAGTGCCAACCTGAGTAGTGCCAACCTGAGCAGTGCCCGCATGGGCACTGCCCGCATGGGCACTACCCGCCTGGTCATTGCCAACCTGATTAATGCCAACCTGATTGATGCCAACCTGATTGATGCCAACCTGATTGATGCCAACCTGTTAGGTGTAGACCTGAGTGGTGCTATTGTTACAGGAGCTTTATTTGGGAGAGCTACAGGTATTACAGAGGATATGAAACAGGATCTAGAGAAACGCGGAGCTATTTTTGGAGATCGCCCCCGCATTTTTGCACGTTGACCCACAGTAAAACAAAATCCTCAC